>Ga0209835_1000406_pt1 | contig 28723 bp, 29 predicted proteins | sample LakKivwa52mmetaG_FD_184138 | JGI IMG/M metagenome (GOLD analysis project Ga0209835, IMG submission 184138) | Anoxic lake water microbial communities from Lake Kivu, Rwanda to study Microbial Dark Matter (Phase II) - Lake Kivu water 52m metaG... | ecosystem: Environmental > Aquatic > Freshwater >... | reverse complement strand
AGCGGCAGATCTCTCACCTTCCGTTTCCAACCGCATCGCCACCCCTGATTTTCGATGGGAAATATTTCTTGACACGAGAAAACAGCCCTCCTATACTCCGAGCCGTCAGAAGCAATACCTTATCAATTTGAATTGTTAAGAACTCCCCCCTTGATTTTTCGGACTATGGATATTGGACTATAGGTAAAGGTGTTCCCGCATGTCAATAATATTCGACGGCATGGTAAATTCTTTTCTACTTTTCGATGTCAAAATATCCCGACAAGCAAAAATAGCCCCCCTATACTCCCATCACGAAAAAGGAAGTTCTTATCAATATCAATTCAATCGTATCGGTTCCCGAAGAGCTCTCTCGGCTTGCTGTCGATCAGCTTAACCTGTTTCTCTTTCAGCTCCTCCATTGCCCGGGGCAGATCATCCACCTTGTAGGATATCAGGAAGAAACCCTCTCCCTTGCGTTCGATGTATTTGGCCACTTCCCCGTCCGGCGCCGTTGATTCCATCAGCTCCACGGCCACCTCGCCGATATAGTACCGCGCGCCCCTCGCTCGATGAAAAATCGATTTTTCACTGATTCCGGAGAAAAAAGGGAAACGGCGGGAGGGAGAGAGGCGCAAGCCGCTCCCCTTCATAGAGAACCTCGGCGAGGAAGAGCCCCGACGGGGGCGCTGTATGCTGCGCGGGGAGCGTCGAAACCCCGGTCAGCATTCCCTTCACTTCGGCCGGAGAGAGGTTCCCGCGTCCCGCCTCCACGATGATTCCGACGAGCCGACGGACCATCTTCCAGAGAAAATGGGAGCCCGCGATCCGAAAGACGATCAATTCGCCCCAGGATGTAATATCCATCCGGTCGATCTGCACCTCGGTGGAAAGATGCTTGTCGATCCGCCGATCGGCAAAAGAGGCGAAATCATGGAATCCCCGGAATAGTTCCGCCGCCGCCTGCATCCGGCCGAGGTCCAGATCATCCTTCACCCACCAGACGTACCGCTTTCCGAAGGCGGTACGGGTGCGCGAGATCAAGTAAAGATAGCTCCGCTGCAGCGCCGAGTGGCGGGCATGAAATCCGGCTGGCGCCTCTTCGACCCGCAGGATGTTGATCGGGGCGGGCAGGAGATCGTTCAGACCATGGATGATCCGCTGCGGCGACAGTCGGTGCGGGACTTCGAGATGGGCGACCTGGGCGAAGGCATGAACGCCGGCGTCGGTCCGTCCCGCCCCCTGAATATCCACTTCCCCGCCGAAGAGCTGACGGGCCGCATCGATCAGCGTCCCCTGGATGCTCCGGGCGTTGGCCTGGGATTGCCAGCCGCTGAAGCCGGTCCCGTCGTATTCGAGTGTCAGTTTATATTTACAGGCGTTGGAACTCACAAGAAATGTCTCCTTTTAAGCGCCGTTTGAGGCGCCTTGGTCATTTTTTTCGGGCAGTTTAGATTTTTTCAGGAATTCCTGCAATCCTTTTCGGAAGGGATGCGGCGGCCGGTCGGTGAGATCACGTATATCCCCTCTCAATCTTGGGGCATTTTTTTGTGGCATTCATCTGGAAAGCTTGGTATATCCATTTCGAATCGAGAAGGAAAGGGCGAACCCGGACGCATTCATCCATTGAGGCAGGAATGAAAGCGCTCATCCTGACACCCACCTTAACAGGGAAGCGCTCTATGAACAGATCCTCCGTATCCTCCGGAAGAAGGAGGAGGCAACGGAAACAGGTCGAAAGGCAAAGCGGTTCATCGCCGCCCGTTTCCGCCGCGACCGTGAACAGATGGACTATCTGCGCCTTTGCAGAGAGACGGCCGATCAGGGGTTTGGTCGCAGTAGTCGCTCGATCAACCACGCGATATCGTATAACGGAGCCACCTCGATCGGGCCGGGTTCCGGTATAACGAGATCGACTTTCGGAGTAAAAAAAGGAGGCAATGGGTATGGCAAAGGCAAAAAAAGGCGAGTATCTGAGTTGCAAGGTGTGCGGTCTGGTGGTGGTCGTCGATGAAGCATGCGGGTGCGCTGCAGCGGAGATCCTCTGCTGCAAAAAACCCATGGCCAAGGGAAAACCGGCCGCCAAGAAGAAGGCCGCCACGAAGGCCGCAAAAGCGCCGGCAAAGACCTCGGTAAAAGCGGCCGCCAAGGCAGCGCCGGCAAAGACTGTCGCCAAGGCCAAACCACCGGTAAAAAAGCCGACCCGGGCAAAAAAATGACCCTGCTTCCTATCGGGTTGAAGCCGTTTGCTCTATATCCATCTGCATGGATCGGACCCGCAGACGGCGTTTGAACCCCCCGCCCACAGGGCGGGGCTTCCCGGCATGGAAGTGACCCGCTTTTTTATTGCGCCCCTATCACCGCCCAAAGGGTGGGGCCTGCGGGTTACACTCCCGATAATAGCAGGACAGAGAGAAATCAAAAGCTCTCCGCAGCATGCGGCGGAGAGCTTTCGATCCCCAAGCGGAGGGGAGAGAAAATCATGCAGGCCCTCGTTGTCGCCCCCCATCCGGATGACGATGTCATCGGCTGCGGGGGAAGCATCATCCGTCTTATACGGAATGGGCACACAGTCACCGTGGTCTACATGACCTCCGGCGAAGCGGGAAGCCTTGTCCATCCCAAGGAGGAGCTCCGGCGGATCCGCGAGGCAGAGGCGCGCGAGGCCGCCTCCTTCATGGGAGTCGACGACCTGGTCTTTCTTCGGAATGCGGACGGTTGTCTCGCGGCGGATGCCGAAAATTTGACTTGTCTCACCCGGATTATCCGCTCGAAGCGGCCGGGGATCCTCTATTTTCCTCATGCCGGCGAAGGATGCCGGGATCACCGGATCACCCATAAAATCTGCGCCGAAGCCGTCAAACGCGCCCGCGGCCCCTGGTTTCAGGAATGCCCCGGAGAACCCTGGTCGGTGGAGAGCGTCCTGTGCTACGAGATCTGGACCCCTATTGCGGAAATTTCTTATGCAGAAGATATCTCGGATTGTATCGATCTCAAATTGGAAGCGCTCCGCCGCCACCGCTCCCAGCTGGCCTCGATCCCCTATGACGAAGCAGTGCGGGGGCTGAACCTTTACCGAGGCGCCATGACCGGTCGGGGGGTCTACTGCGAGTGCTTTCAGATTCTCGCCATCGGGAGGATCTTCTGAGTCTTCGCCTGTTCATTGCACCCCGTAATAACGCAGCACCGGCACGCATGAAGTACAGCGGTCGGCTTCAGGAAAAAGGTTCTCCTGCGGGGACCCCCCCCGATCCTGCCGCGCTACTTGCTCTTGCCTCCACCCGGCACATCTTCGCCGCCGGCAGAATGGCATTCGCTGCAGTTCATCGCAATCATGCTGTCGCCGATGTCCGACGGGTGGACATAACCCTTGACCTTCGTCCCGGGTCTGATGTTTTTCTGTTTTTGGCCAAGAACGGTATGGCAGAGATTGCAGTCTTTGGAAATGACCTTGCCCTCCGAGGACTTGTGCTTTCCGCCGTGACAGCGGAAACAACCGGGGGTATAGAAATGACCGATATGGTCGGGATAGGTATTCCAGGACACTTTCATATTCGGGAAGTAGTTCCGGTTATAGATATCCTGCACCCTCTCGATGGCCTGCCTGATCGCTGCCGCTTTATCGACGGCCGTCTTCGGGTGATTCTTGGCATAGTATTCCGCTATGCCGCTGGCAATGGCAGCTCTACCTTCATCTTTGGTCTTGTAGGGTCTACTAAGAAGCTCGACGGCCACCTTCTTAATGAAGGGCAGAGAGGGATCGATATGGTTTGAAACAAAGTTTTCATCCATTTCCCGACCGGGTGAACGGTAAATATGGGACGGCCGATTATGGCAGTCGGTGCAATCCATGAGACGCTTCTCCCCTTTGGCAATCTCTTCCTTGGAAAGAGGCTCAAACTCATCATGGAACTCCGTGATCCTGCCGTTTTTATCCTTGACGGAAACATAGGGGATCTCGAGACGTTTTTTGTCCCTGGCGATGTAATAGAGCTCTTTGCCTATATGCCAGTGAATGCCCATAGCCGTTGGGGTTTTCGGAGTCCCGCCGATATTGATCAGCATGTTGGTCTCCCGGGGCGTGTTCTTCTCATCGGGCGCATAGTGATAAAACACCCGCTGTCTTCCCGAATAAAATTTTTCCGGCCAGTGGCAGCGCTCGCAGATATCGCGCGCCGGACGGAGATTGGTGATGGGCGTTTCGATGGGAACCGCATAAGTGTGAGCCAGCACGGCGTATATCTGTTTCAGACCGGAAATCTTGGCCTTGACATACCACTTTGCCCCCGGTCCGATGTGGCACTCCACGCATTGAACCCTGGCGTGGGGAGAGTTGCTCCAGGCGGTGTGCTCCGGGGTCATCACCGTATGGCAGAGCTTTCCGCAGAAGTCGGAAGACTCGGTGAAATGATAACCCTTGAGCGCCGCTATAGAAATAATGACGATAAAGACCACGGTGCCGAAGATGAAAAAGACGAACAACCGGCGCGTGTGGCGGTCGTTCAAGTCAAGATCGGGATAGGGGGAAATGGCATCGGGCGCTCCCTTGCGGCGCTGCCTTCTTACACGATAAGCGCCGATAGGCACCAGGAGCAGGCCCGCGATCAGCATGGCAGGAAAGATAAAATACACCAGTATGCCCAGGTAGGGACTCTCCACACCGGTGATCAGCTCCACCGAAAGCAGGACGATAATCAGACAGGTGGCCACCGTGGCCAGTATCATACCGATAAGGCTTACGATATTAAAGAAATACCCCAATTTGTCGTTCCTGTTCTCAGGCATGTTTTTATTTCCCCCGCATTGTCTTTAAAGATCGTATCACCAAGGGTCTGCCCCAATTAACGCAGCGCCGTCGAAAATGTATACAACATTATAAGCAGAAGGGCAATCCCCATATAACTCCGCGCCTGCCTGTATTTTGGTAAAAATATGTTCTTGGCAAAAAAAATTGACTTGACTTTAATTTAAAGGCATCTTAAGTAATAGCGGTGAAGAAATCAGGCGGGTAGTCAAATGCGCGATGAAGAGCATGACGAGAACCAATTATGCAAGTGGAATTCTCGCTCACTAAATAAACTAAGGAGTGGATCATGCAAAAAATAACGCCCGTCAGGATATTGGGTCCGGTAGTCGCCGCGATTTTCGGCACCACTGCACCCCTGTGGGCAGCAGATTCCGCACAGAAGGACAACAGCGATCTGTTTATATGGATATTTTTGGGCTTCTGCGCGCTAATCGTTGTCGCCCAGCTCATTCCGGCCGTGATGAAGCTGCTGGGATTTTCGAAGGGGGTCAAGAAAGATAAAGCTCCCCCAGCCCCTAACCCCGTCAATCATCTGACTTAGTCGGATGCACAATCAATGTTCGATGTTTCCCCTAAACTGATTAAGAAAGGAGTGCGTTTATGAAGGGTGTTACGCGGAGGGAATTCCTGAAGATCTCTGGAGTTGCTGTAGCGGGTTTGACCTTGGCAAGTCAACTGGGCTTTGATCTTGCTCCTGTGCAGGCCTATGCAGCAGAACTCCGGATCAAAGGCGCCAAAGAAACAACCACTGTCTGTTGCTATTGTTCGGTAGGATGTGGTCAGATTGTCCACACGGTCAAGGGAAAGGTCATCAACATCGAAGGTGATCCGGATCAGCCCACAAGCGAAGGCTCCCTCTGCGCTAAAGGCGCAGGGGCTTATGAACTTGTGAACAATTCAAAAAGATTGACCAAGGTGATGTACCGTGCGCCAAACAGCGCAAAATGGGAGGCAAAGTCCTGGGACTGGGCTTTGAATCAGATTGCCAAGAGGATTAAAAAGAGTCGTGACAAAAGCTTCAAGGAGAAGAATACTCAAGGCCAGATTGTTAACCGTTGTGAGGGCATAGCCGGTATCGGCAGTTGTCATATCAACAACGAAGAGGGCTGGCTTTACCAGAAGTTCCTTCGCTCTCTTGGATTGGTCTATATCGAGATGGAGGCCCGGCTCTGACACAGCGCTACTGTAGCGGCTCTGGCAGAGTCGTTTGGGCGGGGAGCAATGACCAATAGCTGGACGGATATCGGTGTCAGCGATTGTATACTGGTAATGGGAAGCAATGTAGCTGAGAACCATCCAGTCGCCATGAAGTGGATTCTACGGGCACAGGCGAAGGGCGCGAAATTAATAAATGTAGATCCCCGATTTACAAGGACATCCGCTCATGCCGATATTTATGCTGCGCTTCGCTCGGGCACGGATATCGCGTTTCTGGGCGGCCTGATTAAATACATTCTCGACAAGGAGCTGATTCAAAGGGATTATGTCGTGCATTATACAAATGCGGCCTTTGTCGTAAATCCCAAGTATGATTTTCAAGACGGCCTTTTCTCCGGCTACAACAGTGAGAAGAGATCGTACGACAGATCATCGTGGACATTTGAATATGATGAAAAAGGCATCCCCAAGAAGGACCCGACGTTGCAACATGAGCGTTGCATCTATCAGCTTTTGAAGAAACACTACAATCGCTACGATTTGGACGCCGTATCGAATATTACCGGAACGCCCAAGGGAGATCTCTTAAAGGTCTATGAAGCCATTGCCGCAACCGGAAAAGCGGATAAAGTGTGCACAATGCTCTATGCCATGGGTTGGACGCAGCACACCGTAGGCACTCAGAATATCAGAGCAGCCACTATCGTTCAGCTGCTCCTGGGCAACGTTGGCTTGGCCGGCGGTGGCGTAAATGCCTTACGGGGCGAGTCGAATGTCCAGGGCATTACCGATCAAGCCCTGCTCTTCCACATTATTCCAGGATATAATCCTGCGCCGAGGGCTTCCGACGTCAGTCTTCAAAAGTATAATGAAAAGAATACGCCAAAGACAGCCGATCCCACGAGTGTTAACTGGTGGGGCAACAGGCCCAAGTATATCACCAGTTTCCTCAAGTCAATGTATGGAGACAGCGCAACTAAAGATAATGATTTTAGTTATCAGTGGCTCCCCAAGCTGGACGACGGACAGAATGCCTCCTGGATGTTCATGTTCGATCAGATGATGAAAGAAACCTTTTCCGGCTTTATCTGTCTCGGAATGAACCCAGCCTGTTCCGGTCCCAATTCCAATCACACACGGACTGCCCTTTCCAAATTAGACTGGATGGTGGATATTGATATCTTTGAGAATGAAACGGGTTCATTCTGGATGGGTCCGGGAATGGATCCCAAGAAGGTTAAAACAGAAGTCTTTTTACTTCCGGCTGCCATGTATGTCGAAAAGGAAGGAAGTATCACGGACAGCGGCCGCATGATGCAATGGCGCAACAAGGCCAGCGACCCCGTAGGAAATTCTAAGACGGACGGACAGATTCTGCATGAGTTATATATGAAGGTCAAGGCCCTTTATGAAAAAGACAAAGGGGCGTTTCCCGATCCGATTCTAAAAATAAAGTGGGATTACGCAGCAGATAAAAAAGTGGATTTCCATAAAGTGGCAAAGGAAATCAATGGTTATTTCGTTGAGGATATTGCTGAACATCCTGTCGATAAGAAGGCATACAAAAAAGGAACGCAGGTGCCTTCTTTTGTATTGCTTCTGGCTGATGGTCGAACCTCTTGCGGAAACTGGATATACGCCGGCTGTTATACCGAGGCCGGCAATATGATGGCCCGCCGTGATAAAACCCCTATAGCGACAGCAAATATCTTTCCAAACTGGGGCTTTGCCTGGCCTGTAAACCGCAGAATCCTCTATAGCCGCGCCTCGGTGGATTTACAGGGCAACCCCCTGGATGCAAAGCGAGCGGTCATCAAATGGGATGCCATAGCCAAGAGATGGGTCGGGGATGTGCCGGATGGACCTGCGCCGCCAATGGGCATTGAAGGGGGAAGATTGCCCTTCATCATGAAATCCGACGGGGTTGGATCTATTTTCGGGCCTGGTTTAGCTGACGGCCCCTTCCCGGAACATTACGAACCATTGGAGTGTCCGATCGACAAGAATCCCATGTCCTCGCAGCAGATTAACCCTGTGATTGCCCTTTTCAATGAATATGCATCCACCACGTGTGACCCGAGATACCCATTTGTTGCAACTACCTACAGGGTTACAGAGCACTGGCAGACCGGTTTGATGACCAGGTATCTGTCCTGGATGAATGAGACGGAGCCTCAGATGTTCACGGAGATCAGCGAAGAACTGGCTTCCTTAAGGGGGATAAAGAATGGCGAAAGCGTTTTGGTCTCCTCCCCGAGAGGAAAGGTTGAGGCTGTGGCAATGGTCACCAAGAGATGGAAACCCTTCAAAATTGCCGGCCACATCGTCCATCAGATAGGTTTACCGTGGTGCTATGGCTGGCTCGTGCCTAAGGATGGAGGGGACTCCGCCAACTTGCTTACGCCAACAATCGGGGACGCCAATACGGCCATTCCGGAATTTAAATCCTTTCTGGTTAATATTGAAAAGCTTCCGGCGAAAAAATCGGCTAAATCAGCTGTGAAAGGGAGGTGATATCAATGGCAGACAAATCCTTTTTTATAGATACGACATTGTGTTCGGCATGCCGTGGATGTCAGGTAGCATGCAAACAGTGGAACATGAATCCGGGAACAAAAACAGTTCAGAAGGGAAGCCATCAAAATCCTGAAGATTTATCCTATTCCACCTTCAAATTAGTGAGGTTCAGCGAACTGGAAGTGGGCGGAGAACTCAGGTGGTATTTCTTCCCGGATCAATGCAGACATTGCTCCATCGCTCCCTGTCAGGTGGTGGCCGAATCTTTGAAAGTCAAGGCAATAACGCAGGACGAATCAACGGGTGCAGTGCTCTATAATAAAAAGATAAAGGTAACGGCGAAGGATTTCAAGGAAATACGCGAGAACTGTCCATGGGATATCCCGAGGTGGGATGCGAAGACGCAAGGCATGGCCAAGTGCACGATGTGCATTGACAGGATTAAGGGAGGATTGCTGCCGGCGTGTGTTAAAACCTGTCCGACCGGCGCGATGTCTTTCGGCGATCGGGATAAGGTGCTTGAACTGGCGCAGAAAAGGCTGAAAGAAATCAAGACAACACACCCCAAGGCCGAACTGCTTGATCATGAATCCGTTCGGGTGATCTTCCTCATCATTGACGAGCGGAAGAGTTACCATAAGTTTGCAGCGGCAAGGAACGGGAACCCCATCGCGTCCCTGAAAGGATTGTCTCAGATTGCGGGATAGTGATTAACCGGATGAAAGAAAGGAGAAACGGCTTGCTTCAAATTCGAAGCAAGCCGTTTCTTTGAATCCAGGGAAATGAGTAGTAAAAAGACATATTTACAATGACCGGATAAAAATGTGGGGATTTGGCGCATGGTTGGATCTTTAGAGCAGACCGACGAACAGATTGAACGCCTCAAGAAAAATATTCCTGCCTATGCGGAATTGCTCGATTTTTACGGAAAAATCATGGGGGAATTGCGTATTGCGAAACCCAAAATTGACACGGTTCCGATTCATCCAAGTCAAGAGGTCAGAACGATACAGACGAAAGAGGGCTTTCCTCTTTTAAACAAAAGCGACTTCATTCTGGATATCCCCGCGTCAATCAAAATATTTGAATCTGTTGTAGACATTGCAAAAAAAGCAACAAGCAAGATGGAGATAAATGTTCAGAAAATCGAGAACGCCATTAAAGATGGAACGCTCCATAGAGAAAAATTATTGGAAAACCATTTTAACCCGGCATACCTGGACGAAGTCACCACATTGTTAAACCTGGATAGACCCATTCTCTATTTTCTCATTCACACAAGTATCAGACCATCTATTCACGCAAACGTAGAAAAACTGAGAGATCAGATTGACCTGAAAAATTGGCAGCGAGGATACTGCCCCATCTGCGGTTCCTTACCTCAGATGTGTGAACTCAAAGGAGAGGGGCAAAGGGTTTTTCAGTGTTCCTTTTGTGACTTTCAGTGGGCAAGTGAACGCCTGAAATGTCCTTTCTGCGAGAATAGAGACCATGAAAAACTGCACTATTTTTATGCCGAAGGACAGGAGTCGCACAGGGTAGACCTATGCGATACATGTAAACAGTATATCAAGACCGTCGATTCACGTAAAATAGGTTATGAGCCCGATTTAAATCTGGAAGACATTATCACTATCCATCTCGACATCCTGGCCTCTGAGAAGGGTTTTAAAAGACCGGTCCCGAATATTTGGGGAACATGAACGCCCTCAGATTATCTTTGAGACCGGCCTGATTAGGGACGAAGAGAGATGCGGTCCTTCAACCCTGGGGTCAACATGATCCTCCCCTGTCTGTCCACGATCAGGCATTTCACAGTTTTGAGCCTTTCACATAAAGAGTAGCCCTTTTCCGGGCCGAGGACGAAAACGGCCGTGGCAAGGGCATCTGCCGTCATCCCGTCTTTTGAAAGGACAGTGACACTCCGGCATCCCTCTGCGGGAAGCCCGGTTTTCGGATCGAGGATATGGTGATACCTCTTCCCCTGGTGGAAAAAGAATTTTTCATAATCTCCCGAAGTGGCAACAGCTTCATCGGATACCAAGATCGTAGCCATGACTTTTTCGGATGATCTCGGGTCCTGAATCCCGATTGACCAGGGCTGGTTATTCTTCATACCCCCAACCCTTAAATCTCCACCTGCATTGACGATCAGGTTATTATATCCCAGAGACCTTAAGGTATCGAATGCCCTATCCACAGCATAACCCTTGGCGATTCCGCCCAGATCGATAGCCGTCCCCCCTTTTTTCAAAAGCACTTTTCCATCGGAACTGGTTGATATATTTCTAAAATCAACCAGGCTTACTATTTTTTCTGTCTCTTCCGAAGGAGGCGGGGCTCCTTTTTCCCTTGCTATCCTCCAGAGCTCAATGAGGGGAGCGACGGTAATATCAAATGCGCCCTCCGATAGCACGGAGATATTCTGGGCCTTCAGGATGACCGTGAGTGTCTCGGGAGAAACCGCGACCCATTCCTTTTCAAGGGAGCGATTGATGCGATAGACATCGCCCGTCTCTATCCACGGACTCATCAATCGTTCGATCCGTCTGATTTCTTGAAAAGCTTGGAGTGCTGCCTTTTCTGCCGCTTTCTCATCATTGCTTTGAAGGGTAATTTCAATCGTGGCGCCCAGAGAAACCTGATGGTACTTGTACAAATTTGCGGAATGAGATGGAAGTGGATAGGCGAATAGGCTCAGGAGGAGAAAAGGAAGAAGGAAAAATGTCCCTTTATCAAAACTATTTGACATATCCTTCCTTCTTCAGTTTTTCAAAGACTCCTTTTGCCTTATCCAGGGTGTCGAAGATCAGAACAGCGGTGGTGGTTGCCCCTGAAATGGAATCGGCCTTTGGATTGAAGGGGAACGGTTTGAGGATCGATTTGCCGACTGTACGGCTCTTCAATTTTTTCAAATCCTTATCGGTCCAATCGAGGTTATCATACTTGGTAAGCTGGAGGGGGAAAATATCAACGACTTTTCCCGTTGAATCGAAGGTGTAGAGGAAGAAGGTATCGTGGCAGACGTCGCAGACGGCACGGCGACTGGCCAGTTTAGAAAAAAGATTTACCCGGCGGGTTCCCCGCGCCACTTTTCCCGCATAGAGCCAGTCACCGTCCTTGAGGGTTATTTTTTCGATCTTAAGTACTTTCCCTCCGGCTGCCTCCATTCCTTTTTTTGCCTTTATCAATAGTTCTTCTCCTGTGAAGGGAGGGATCAGGGCATCTCCACCATACACAGCGCCTTCCACCAGTTTTATAAGGGCAAGGTCAGACTGGAAGATCGATTTTGTTTCGGTAAAGACGGTTTCCACCGATTTGATCAAACCCAAATGGGTGTTGACCACGATCCCGCTTCCCTGTGCATCCCTTCTCACCCATATGCTGAAGGGAGTCCGAGGACTCCCCAGAGCGGCATGGGCCTCAAATTTGACATCGCTTAAGATGGGATAGGGTATCCTATATGTTTTTTTGAACGATTCTATCTCCGTAAGGTTATTGCCGGCGGCAATCCCGACCATCTTCACATTCCCCTTGAGAACAGGATCTCTCTCGATCAATGAATACAATTCAGAGAAAAGAGGGGCCTGTATCAGACAATTCGCGCAGTAGGCACTGAGCACTTCGACCAGAATTAAATCCCCTTTGATCTCCTGAAAAGAGAAATCCTTCTTATTTGATAATCCGAGATATGCCTGTTCTCCTTTAGAGAGCGTCTGCGAGAAGGTCAGATTAGGGAACGGGACAGCTAAACCCGTTTGATTGGTTTCTGCGAAAGCAAATGGGAACATGAAAAATATGGAGAAAATAGCGCCCAAAAAACAAGAAGAAATAAGGTTCTTCCCTTGCATAAACGTTCTCACTTTATTAAATTTCAGGTTGTTGATCGTTCATCGTTTAGCGTGGTGATCATCCTATTTGCCGAGTTTCTCCAGTGCGTCCACAAGGTCTTCCAGAGGGGGCCTTTTATTGATATCATGGACGTCAATGTAACGGATGATCCCTTTTTTGTCGATGACGAAAAGTGCCCTTTCAGACACCCCATTGGTTCGCAGTACGCCATATTTCCTGGCGACTCCTCCATGGGGCCAGAAGTCGGAGAGTACGGGAAACCATAGCTTGCCCATCTGGTTGGTCCAGGCAAAAAGGGTGGGGATACTATCCACCGTGATTCCCAAAAGGATCGCATCGTTCTTTTCGAAAAAATCTTTCATGATATTATAACCGGGCCACTGATCCGAACAGACAGGCGTCCATGCCGCGGGAACAAAAGAAAGGACAACATTCTTCCTCCCGCGGTACTGGCTCAGAGAAACCTTTTCTCCGGAAACAGACGCAAGGGTAAGGTCAGGCGCGCGGTCTCCAACCTTTACATTGAGTTTGCTGTCAACCGGTTTAAGGGCTTCCACCTTATAAATATTCTCCTTAAAGGCGTCAGATGCGCCATAACCCGCCGGAACCACCACCCAAATTGAAATGCCCATGATAATCAAGGCAAGACCAACCTGCATGAGCTTTTTCATCTTCTCGTCCTCCTTAAATAAGCCCCGAAGCTTCCAAAACAATCTTCAGGAATGGTTCAGCCCCCGGATAATTCCCTAACTGGGCATAGACAATCTGGTGAGTCCCGTCATCGTTGATCTTCACAACGATAAAATAGGGTGTTCTCACTTCCCCGGAAGCCTTATGGATTGCGAAATCCCTGTCCGGAAAGAGAGGAAACGGAACCTGATAGGTCTTTTTATATGCCTCAACCTCAAAAGGGGTATTTCCTGCCCCTATGCCGATTAATTTAATCTTGTTTTGGAGATCCGGACTTTTTTCGATCAGTTGATAGAGTGCATTGATTCCGGGAGCGTCCTTCTGACAATAAGGACAATACATACTATAGATCTCGACAATCACCACCTTGGCTTTAATCTGCGGAATTTTGAAAAACCCATCGCCTGAAAGACCCAGATAGTTTTTTTCGATGGGATTTTTGGGGATTGGAAGATTAAACACCGGTAATGCATCTCCCTTTTCCGGTGGTTTGTTCGCAGCAGCAGCGGGAAGAACGCTTGTTGAAAACAAAATGGCGAGGATAACGAACGGCATTGAGATGATTTTCATTTTTAAGCCCCCTTGTCTATGATGTGGTGACACATTTTCCCATCCGCGATGTCGCGGCACTCGACAGTTAGTGTTTGTTATTTTGTTCATCCCGCACCGAGATGCCCAGTTTTTTGAGCAGGGCATGGAAGTTCGGGCGAAGCATGCCCGTTTCTTCCGCGGCCTGCGAAATATTCCAGTTGTTTCTTTTGAGGGCGTTTAGAACAAACGCCTTTTCAATCGGTTCCACCGCCCGCTCGCGTATCTGCTTCTTCGTTTCCTTCAGTTCTTCCAAACTCAGCGGTACGATATCCGGATCAAGAATCCTTTCCTCTTCCGCTGACCGCAACTCCAGATTGACCTTCTGTATGACATCGCCCTCACAGAGCACGACCGCCCTTTCAATGATATTTTCCAATTCACGCACATTGCCGGGAAATGAGTACCCCTCCAGCACCGCCATGGCATCGGGCGCCAAACCCCGTACCTCCTTGCCGACCTCTCCGGAAAACTTCCTCAGGAAATGATGAACCAAAATCGGCAGATCTCCCTTCCTGTCTTTCAGAAGGGGAAGATTCACCGGAATAACGTTCATGCGGAAAAAAAGGTCTTCCCGGAAGGCCCCCCTATCCACCATGGCCCGGAGGCTGATTTTCGTGGCCACCACAAGACGGATATCTATCGGGACCGGCCGGGTGTCGCCGACGGGGGTCAACACGCGCTCCTGTAAAACCCTGAGCAGTTTTGACTGGGTAGCAAGGCTGATGTTGGAGACTTCATCTAAAAAAAGGGTGCCGCCGTCGGCTACCTTGAAAAGTCCCGTCTTGCTGTGGATGGCGCCGGTGAAAGACCCTTTTACGTGTCCGAACAGCTCGCTTTCCAGCAGGGTCTCCGGGAGCGACGAGCAGTCCACGGCGACGAAGGGATGGTCATATCTCGGACTGTTCTTGTGAATGGCACGCGCCACCAATTCCTTGCCCGTCCCGCTTTCACCGGTGATCAAGACCGTGCTGTCGGTCGGGGACACCTGTATGATCCGGCGATAGACCTTCTGCATCTCAATGCTTTCGCCGATAAAACCATCAAAGCCGTGTCCGGCGCCCATCGCTTTTTTAACAGAAAAACCTTCCATCGCCAATGTCTTCTGGTCTATGGCTTTCTGTGCCTTGTCGATGATCAGATCGGAAGTAAACGGTTTCGCAATATAATCAAAGGCGCCGTTTTTCATGGCATCCACCGCCGTATCGACGGTTGAGTAACCGGTAATGATGATGACCGGAACCTCCGGTTGCAGTATCCTTATGGATTTAAGCACCTCGATCCCGTCCATGCCGGGCATCTTCAAATCCGTTATGACCACATCGAAATCCCGTTCCTGGATTTTCTCTATGGCCGTTCGTCCACTTGCCGAGGCGGTTACACCATAGCCTTCGGCCTCAAGGATGCGGCGCATCCCTTCCTTGATGACTTCCTCATCATCGATAACAAGGACATGATACTTGTCCTGTTTTTTATCGACTGTTTCCATCATCTGACCGCAGAAAAAACCCGGTGTCGCCCTTTTCCCGTTGGAAGCCGATGAATTTATTTGTAAATTTATTTTCAACCCTTTTACATCGTATGAAGTATATGAAAATGGCGATGGTGTGTCAAGAGAAATGACTGAACGGTTAAATGGCTTATTAATCAACAATTATGTTGAAATAGCCCCTAATGGATGATAAAGGGATAGCTACCATGAGATATCCGAAGATAGTAAAAAAGGCTGTCAGGATTACCGATTCCATCGGTGTGAAGTTGTTTGTTTTGCTGGTGGCCTTGCTGATGCTTTCTTTCGGAATTATTACCTATCTCAACATCTATTTCTTCACCAGCCTTTACAGGGAAGATATCGTAAGCAATGCGGTCCAGGTAAGCAACCTGATCAAACGGGCGACTTACTACGCCATGCTGGAAAACCGACGGGATGATTTAACCAATACCATTCTGAGCATCGGGAAGGAAGAGGTATTCAGAGGGATACGGATTTATAACAAACCGGGAACAATCTCCTTTTCTGACAAACTGGAAGAAGTGGGTCAAATTGCGGATAAAAGAGCGGAACAATGTTATGTTTGTCATGCAGAAGAGCCGGCAAAGGGGGTTGTTCCCACCAAAGACCTGACCCGGACGTTGAAATCCCCCGAAGGATACCGCATTTTAGGTCTGATCAACCCTATAGAGAATGAACCGCAATGTTATAACGCCTCGTGTCATGCCCACTCTCCCAAGGAAAAATTGTTGGGCATTCTGGATGTCAAACTCTCTCTGGAAAAGGGAGATAAAAGAATAGTCGAGACCAGAGACATGATGATTTTCTACTCTGCGATTCTGATATTACTCACTGCCCTGGTAAAGGGGGGGTTTGTCCAGAAAATGATCCACAGTCCAATAAATAAACTCAACAATGCCACCAAGGAGGTGGCCAACCTCAACCTTGACCATAAAGTCGATATCCACTCCCGTGATGAGCTGGGCAATTTGGCTGATTCTTTCAACAAGATGACCCATCACCTGAAAGAGGCAAACGAGGAGATCCAAAGCTGGTCTTCTCAGTTGGAGAACAGGGTGAAAGAGAAATCCAAAGAACTTGAGAAAACCCAGTCCCAACTGATACGGGCAGAAAAGATGGCCGCCATGGGAGAACTTTCGGCAATGGTGGCCCATGAGATCAACAACCCGCTTTCCGGAATTCTCTCCTACGCCAAAGTTTCATCCCGGTATCTGGGTCAGGAAAAGATCGATTCCGGGATTTTAGAATCGGTCAAACAGAATCTATTATTCATCAGCACCGAGACTAAAAGATGCGGCGATATCGTTAAGAATTTACTGCTCTTTTCAAGAAGGACCTCGGGGGAATTTCATGAAGAGCATCTGAATAAAATCATAGATAACAGCGTTCAAGTCATCGACCACAGCCTGAAGATGAAAGAATTGAACCTGGTGAAAGAACTGGACCAGGAAAACGACCTATTCCAGTGCGATGCCGGCGGAATCCAGCAGGTGTTGGTTGCTTTGATCGTTAATTCCATCGAGGCGACTTCTCGCGGCGGAAAAATAACCATCAAAACCGACTGCCGTACAGAAAAAGACCGGATCCGGATTATGGTGATGGACGACGGCAAGGGGATCCCCGAGGATGTCCTTCCCCATATATTCGAGCCTTTCGTCTCCACGAAGGTGAAAAGCACAGGGCTGGGTTTATCGGTAGTTTATGGCATTGTGCAACAACACGCCGGGGTCATCGACGTAGAATCCAAAGTCAATGAGGGCACAGCGTTTACCATTTTCCTTCCCCGGGTATCGTCTAGGAAAAATCAAACATAAACGGTGAATTGGGATTCGTTTTTCTTGTGTGAAAGGAGATAACCTGTGAAACCGGAAGAGATAGGGATACTGATCGTTGACGATGAAGCTTCGGTAAGGGATTCACTTTACCAATGGTTCAAGGCGGATGGTTACCGGGTTGATACCGCCGATGGCGCGACCAGCGCCTTGAATAAACTCCAAGAAAACCCATGGGACATCATCCTCCTGGACATCAAGATGCCTGGAATGGATGGAATCGAACTCCAGAATCGTATTAAACAGATCGACAAGAACATCGTGACCATTATCATTACCGCTTATGCCGCTGTGGATACCGCCATCCAGGCATTGAAGGACGGGGCCTTCGACTACGTTACAAAACCGATAGACCCCGATGACCTCGGCAGACTGATCAGAAATGCCATTGAGAAAAGACGGCTTGTTACAGAAAACATTCAACTGCGCCAGCAGATCGAGGAACTTTTACTTCCGGATGAGGTGGTGGGGGAAAGTCCTGCCATGAAGAAGGTGATGGAGATGGTCAACACCGTAGCCAAAACCGATTCTACCGTGATGATTCTGGGTGAGAGCGGAACAGGAAAAGAGCTCATCGCCCGGGCAATCCACAGCCGAAGTTTACGCAGATATTTCCCTATTATTACCATTAACTGCGGCGCTTACCCCGAAGGGCTGCTTGAAAGTGAACTCTTCGGTCATGAAAAGGGGTCTTTTACCGGAGCCATGTACCGAAGAAAGGGCAAACTCGAGATGGCCGATAAAGGGACTCTCTTCTTAGACGAGGTAGGAAATATCAGTGAAAAGATGCAGATGGACCTTCTCCGGGTCATTGAGACAAAGAAATTTACAAGACTGGGCGGCGACAAGAACATCGACGTCGATTTTCGGGTGATCTGCGCTACCAACAAAGACCTGGATCAAGCGATAAAGGACAAAAGCTTCCGGGAAGATCTCTATTATCGGTTGAATGTATTTACCATCGTCCTGCCTCCACTTCGAGAGAGGAGAACGGATATCCCCTTGATCGCCAAATATTTTTTGAATAAATATGCCCAATCAATGAATAAAAACGTGACCGATTTTTCCCCGCAGGCCCTGAAGATGTTTACCGGATACGATTGGCCGGGAAATATTCGAGAGGTGAGAAATGTAGTTGAAAGGGCAATGGTAATAACAAAAGGAAACCAGATTCAAATAGATGATCTATCCTTTCCCTTTCTGGCGTCATCGACAGCTACCGGTGGAGAATCCCTGGAAGACGTGGAAAGAGAGCAAGTCGAGAAAATATTGAATCAGACGAAGGGAAATATCGCTCAGGCCGCTGACATCCTTAAGATCAGCCGTCTTACCCTTTACAATAAAATTGAAAAATATCATCTCAAAAGATGACCTTGCTGATCCGTGATGTCTTATATCTACATCGTCTCGATCGAACTGGAAGACCATTCTTACCTTGATGAACTGGAGAGCTTTATCTTTAGCACTTTTCATCTGAGAACCAGAAGAAGAGAGTTCAAGATTAATTTAAAGGATGTGTTCGATCCGAACCGGGTTCAATACAACTCTTCCCTTATCCTCCAGCAACTCATCATGAAGCCCCCCCTGAATGCAGAAAAAATACTGGGGGTTCTGGATGTCGATCTTTTCATCCCTATTTTGACTTTTGTTTTCGGTGAGGCCCAGCTTAAAGGGATCGGGGCGGTCGTTTCTGCCCACCGCCTCCATAACCGCTTCTATGGTCTGCCTGAACAAAGAAAGTTGACGACCGATCGCCTGTTGAAAGAAGCCGTGCATGAACTGGGACACACCTTTGGGCTGATCCACTGCCTGCAAGTTAGATGTGTAATGAACGCATCTACCTATGTGGAAAATATCGACCAGAAATCAGCCGAATTCTGTCCCTTGTGCCAAAAGGCAATACAGGCCCAAAAGCGAGGTCCCGTTAACAGGATGCTCGGGTTTTTTTCGCGGGGCAGAATTTAATAAGTGTTGTCTGGCGACGAGCGCCCGATCGCATCTGACCGGCGGATTCAGTTCAACAGTCGCTTGAATTTTTTGGGTCTGGCGACAGAGAAATCCAAAATTTGAGTCCTCTGCCTGGGATTGACGACATTGAGCACATCCCGCAGGCAGCTTATCCTGACCCCCCCATCCTGCATGGTGGGACCCACTCCCCGCGGATTGTGCTTCAGGATCAAGTCGGTCCGGGCGATGATTTCCTTTTCCTCCCGTCGATACCATGAGAGCGCTTTTCTTCCAAAAAGAAGATTTTTAAGGTCGCTTTCAAGATGTTTCGGCTTTACCGTGATCAGCCAGCCCTCGCCTCTCGGATCATTGGTGATCAGTTCCGGCTCCTTTTCCAGACGGGGATTTACCGTCTGAATCGAGCCGGAAATGGGTGAAATAACCGGCAGGATATAATCTTCCTGGATAATATGGGCGAAGCATTCCCCCTGGCCGGTAAAGCTCCCGGCCTGGGGCAGGATCACGACCTTCACTTCTGTAATGAGCTGGGTTAAAAGATCATCTATCCCTATCCTCGCCCTATCAGAATTCTCCACTTTCACCCAGCAATGATCGGGGTGATAAAAGATCGCCCCGTTGATCAGCGCGGAGGGCTCCGCTTGGAGCGACCCCTCCGCCCAATTCTCTCCCGATTCGGGAAGATCGCCTTCCCCCGTCTCATCATTTCTTATGGCCTGGTCAAGAGGACAGATGTCACACTGATAGTTTCTATCGCACAATTTGTAGGATATGAATCCGGTCGCCATCCAGACACATTTTCGCTCTTCCTCGGGTATCAGTGGATAACTTGCACTCTTTGCGCCCATCGAAGCCATTTTGACTCTCATACCCTGACCTTTCAGGAAATCAGAAGAAACTCCCTTGCTATCTCATCCCATCTTTCCCGATCCAAATTTCTTGCTATCCCGTCAACCGGCACACCGCCATCCTGCGATACCGCGCCAAGGTTGTAGTTCATCCGGGAAAACAGATTCTCCTTCACCCCTTCCATCCATTTTCCGGCAAGGACCCCCGACAATAAATTCTTCAGATTGGCCGAAATCTTGGGCGACTCCACTTTCATCAGCCAGGACTGACCGTAAGGATCTTTACCGAGCCCCTCCGGCGACCGCAGCAGACCCTCATTGATCTCCACGATCTTCCCATCCACCGGCGAGAGCATGTCGATCGATTTTGAACCCGCCAGGAGGCTCCATCCCTTTTCTCCCTGCCTGACCTCGGACCCGACCTTCGGAAGTGTGATGGCATCGATCTTTCCCACCAGCTTCTGGGCAAAATCGTCGATCCCGACCGTGACCACATTGTCCATCCCGGGCATCGCCCAACTATGACCCTGGTGGTAATACATCTTTTCCACCGGAAGATGAAACCACTCGCCGATCGCCGGGACAATACTCTCTACCGCCTCGTAAATCGCCTTTGCAGGGCGACTCACCATCCTCCAGAAGGGAATGAAAAGCAGAAGCGCGCTGATCACCAGCAGATATTCAATACCCTTTGTCGCAAATATATCAACATATGTGAACCCTTCCATTGTGCCACCTCCTTGTATTAATGCTCTTCCTGCGCCCACTCGGGCGGTTTTCTAAATACCGGCATCCGCGTTACTATCCATCTGAATACCCATACCTCGGTAAATATGATGGCAAGGGTGATGACGATCTCCATCCATGAAGGAATATATCTTTCGCTTAGCGGTATCCACCATTTATAGGCAATGATGGAAATATTGAGCCGGTTGATGATGATTCCGATCATGGTGAGGATTGCGGCTGTTCGAATCAGCAGAAGGTTTCTGTATCTCGTTCCCTGGAAAAACATGATACAGGGGATCACTACCAATCCTATGATCTCGATGAGGTACCAGTAACCCATGGGGGTATTTAAGAGCGCCCAGTGCGATCCGTGGATGAAGATGAGAACGTGCGCGAAAAAATAGACAAACATGGATACCGCACATCCCTTGCTTAATCCTATGAGGATATCATCATAGGCCGCATGATCTTTGTGGTCTATCTGATCGCTGAAGACCCGGTGGCTTATACTTCCTTCAAATATCACCATGGAAAGCCCGGCAAAGATGCTGGAGACAAAGAAAAGTACCGGAATAAACTCCGTATACCATATCGGATGGATTTTTCCCTTGGCCATCATGAATAATGCACCGAGGCCCGCCTGATGAAGTGTGGAGAGCGCAATTCCGACAACTACGGCGCCTATTGTTAGCGTACCCAGGAACTTCCTCATTTTTCTCAATCCAAGCCACTCTGCAATCGCCGGAGAAAATTCAACAAACTCGGCTATCATGTAGAGCAAAAAGTGCCAGGCAATCAGGAACAGCACGGAATTTGCTCCGAACTTATTTCCAAACAGCGGATTTGTGATGTTCCACCAGCGGCCAAGATCAAGGAAAATGGCGCCGGCATAAAATATATAAGCAAGAAGGCCATTCAATACGGTTGCCCTGATGATGGAATGGTATTTTTCCGATCGAAGAACATAGACCACGAAGGTAAGTACGTACGCCCCCCCGGCAAAGGCAACGCCCACCATGACATCAAATCCGATCCATATCCCCCAGGGGAATTCCTGGGAAAGATTGGTCACAGCGCCCAGACCCATTACAAGCCGATATACAATGAGCAAGGCGCCGAGAATGATAATGGGGACGGAGATGATGTTGAAAGGAGTTAGCATCTTCCCTCTTGGCTTCAGTTCACTGAGAATGAAGGCCACGATGTCTTTGAATTTCCTTTTTTCTTCTGTTGCCGCCAATGCGGTGGATTCTGTTGTATTCATTTTTTTCCTCCTTCTATACGTCTCACATCGTCTTCCCGTTTGGTTATGGTGTTCATTCCGAGTAACACCGCAGGCCAGAGCAGAAGAACAATGGGCACAGCATAGAGGAACCCTTTACTTAACTCAGGATAAGCAGTTGTTCCGAGGTCAGTCCGGAAGCCAATTTGTTCAAACGGAACCCCTGCAAGATACAGATATCCGGTACCAGCCACTTCGGACTCTCCGTAAATACGGGAGACATATTTTCCAGACTCCTTGTATATTCGTTTGTTTCCTTCTTCAATGAGCTCTCTCCTGGTCCCAAAGTCGAGGGCCTCCGCCGGACACGCTTCCACACAGGCCGGCTTTTCTCCTTTGTTGATTCTTTCCCAGCAGAGACTGCATTTCTGGATTTTTGGGACAGCGCTATGATATTCAAACTTTGGAATGTCAAAGGGGCAGGAAACCATACAATACCTGCATCCCATGCAATTGGTGTCCCAGGTGACGGCCCCGTCCTCTTTTTTTTCCATCGCCTTGACCAGGCACGCCGCAACACAGCCCGGCTGATTGCAGTGCATGCATTGCTTTTTTACAAAAACCTCTCCCTTTTCTAATTTATAACTATTGACCACTGTCCATTGTGTCTCCGATGTCTGCCGGATTTTCTCAAGTGCCGATGCATCGCCTATATCCGGTATGGGCAACTTGTTCGTCTCGGCGCATGCCAGTTCGCAGCTTCGACATCCAACACACCTCGTGGTATCGACAAGAACGCCCTTGAACTCTTTACTTGCTACAACCTGTTTCGCCCCAAGTTTACCCGGCAGCAGGAAACACCCAGGCGCTACCCCTGCGATCCCCGCTCCCAGACCCTTTAGAAAAGTCCGCCGATCTATGCCCATAAGCTTTTCATTCCTCCCCTCTTTTTCTTATTGAATCAACACAATCAGTCACCGCACCTCCCGTTAGGAAGGCTAATCCGAAAACCTGATCCAACCTTAAACTCGCAGTCTCATCCTCACTGGGACCCATCTGGTGAATCGCTGTCTATGCTTTTTTCTTTTTATCGGCGCTTGACGGCCAGGCGCCAAAGCGCCAGCCGGAAAGCGGATGGCATTTCGCAGCGCCTGTGGCGCGGCTCGAACTCTCCGCTCCATCAACAGAATCGCCACCATCGGCCATAGTCAGTCCCAGTTGGGGAGTAAGGGTGAACACCCCCTCTTTGCGGGTTACGTTCTCCCTGTGCAGAATAAAATAGACGATGGATGTCAAAGTTCCTGTAATCCACAACAACGGGATCATCACCCCTAACGCCGCGATAATTACTAAAATTGTCAGCTTCATACCCATTTCCTCCTTCCATCTTGAACGTTCCTCTTTGCCTGTTAGTACTCCAATAAGTATGCCAAAGCAGCAATGTCCGGATAATATTCAGCGATAACTTAATATACTGAGTAATAGTAAATACTTATGAATATAGGGCAAGCGGGCGCGTTTTTCATACCATGTGATTGCCAGAAAAAAAGTGTTATAAATATTTACATTCTCTCATCAAGAATTTAAACTTTCATTTTAAAACTTGAAAAATCAAATAATTAGCGCGATACACTGTGTTAAGAATCTGAACGATTCTTTCTGATGAAAGTTCATCTTTGAGTTGACCGAACAGATGAAAAACGTTATTGTGTTTAATAACAAAAACTGGCATAAACGTCCAAGAATTTGCGCTCCCGGTCAACATTTGGCACATGGACGGGAACTGTAAATTATTGGGATTGCTCTCAGTACGCCCACAGACGGCAAGGAGGAAAAATAAATGAGCAAGATGGAAAGGTTTTTGATTTCACTTACAGCAGCGCTCCTGCCCATGCTTGTAGTGCTGTCGGCGGATGCGGCAGCAGACGACTGTCAATCATGCCACGGTAAAAAGACCATCCTGAATAAAGGGATACACCTCTATGTCGATCCGTTGAAATATGAGCTGACGACACATTCACGAATCGGATGTGTTTCCTGCCATGACAATGTAACGAAACGCCATCCAAGAGACGGAGTCCGACCAGCACGGGCAAAATGCCAAGATTGTCATGCAGCCGTTTTTGCCGAATACGATCAAAGCAGACACGGAAAGTATGCCGGCTGCGCCGATTGCCACATGCCTCACGCCGTGAAACCCCTGCTTGCGGTATCCGGGCGCGACATCAACATCCAGTGCGCCAAATGTCATGAATATACTCAGATGGTCAAGAGCCACTCCAAATGGCTGCCCCAGGCGACGCTCCATATCGATGCACTGCCCTGCATCACCTGCCATACAGGATCAAAGAATTATGTGATTTCCATGTATATGGTAAAAAAAGTATCCGATTCGTTTCTGGGCGGCGTTGCCCTTGCCAGCTTTGAAGACTTGCTGCCCTTTCTATCGGCGGGGAAAAAGGTCAGTACGCTGATCGACATCGACGGCGACGGCGCCATCTCGCTCGGTGAATTGAAAAAATTCAATACAAGCGGCAAATATCGCAGCATTCGTCTCCTGGGAACCATGATGCCCGAAGTGGTCACGCACAACTATGATATCCTTGACAACCGCCGGGACTGCACCTTCTGTCACGCCTCGGGTCCAAACGCGCAGCAGGCAAGCGATCTTGCATTCCCGGAGCAGGACGGCACATACAGCCGCATGCCGGTGGAAAAAGGCGCCATCCTGGATATCCTTTATGGTACCCCTGATTTCTACATGACAGGCTTCACGCGAAGCAACACCTTGAGCATCATCGGGGCCCTGATCGCGGCGGGAGGGCTTATGGTGCCCATCCTGCACGGCGCGCTTCGGTTTTTCACCAGAAACAGACGAAAGGAGCAATGATCATGTCGAAGGGCAAAACCACGGAACAGAAAACAGAACAGATATATATTACACCGACCCCGGTAAGAATATGGCACTGGCTAAACGCCCTGGGCATCGTCACCCTCTGCATCACGGGCATTCAGATCCGATTCCCGGAATATGCGAATATCTTCGGCACGTATAAGGCAGCGATCCAATTGCACGACATCGCCGGCGTGACGGTGTCAATCTCGTTTTTTCTCTGGTTTTTTTACTACCTTATTGTGGCCAGAAGCCTGGTGAAACTCTATGTCCCCAACGTGGAAGATATCAAAAGAGGGATCTTCGCACAGGCGTTTTTCTATTTTTTTTACTACTTTCTGGGTAAAAAGAATCCCCATATCGCCACGCAGGACAACAAGTTCAACGCCATCCAGAAGATGAGCTACCTGTTCATTATGTTTCTGTTCCTGCCGCTGGTGATTGTCAGCGGCCTGCTTCTGATGAACGTCGCCCCGCTGAGAGGGTGGATCATCATGATCGGAGGGATCACGTTCCTTGTGAACGCCCATTACCTGATTGCTTGCTCTTTTTTTGCCTTCCTTTGCGTCCACATCTATATGGCGACGCTGGGTCATACGCCTTTTTCCCACTTCCGTCAGATGTGGACAGGTTGGGAGGATGTGGAAACGCATCCGCAATAAAATAGAGTTGCGTTTTCTGTAGAGGAGATTCTTTTTTGTTTTTCAGGAGGCAATCATGAATAAGCGGTGTGCGTTTTTCATCCTGACCGTCACGTTTTTCACCTGCTCGTTGGCCTATGCGATCGACATAAAAGATGTCACGATGAAGATAGCCAACTTCGGCAAGGTCGTATTCAGCCACAACCAGCACTTCAAACAGGAGGGCATCAAGAATAACTGCAAGGCATGTCATAATGCCATATTCAATCTCCGAGGCAAGCGAAGTTACACCATGGCAGATATGGAAAAAGGCAAGTCCTGCGGCGCCTGCCATAACGACAAGCGGGCCTTCGATCTAAAGAATTGTATCCAATGTCACAAAGTTGCGGATGTACACCTCAAGGTAAAAGAAACGGGACCTGTGAGATTCGCTCACAAGACGCATCTCAAAGGCGCCAATGCAAACAACTGCGCGCTCTGTCACCCGAAACTTTACGATATGGCTCCAAAAAGAACTGTCGTCACCATGGCCCAGATGGAAAAGGGGAAGTCCTGCGGCGCCTGTCATAACGGCAAAGAGGCATTTAAGATCGAAGACTGCATGAAGTGCCATCCCACCAGGGATGTAGAAATGAAAATCAAGGACGCGGGGGACGTCAAATTCAGCCACGAATTTCACGCAGGACTCTATAAATGCGGCGATTGCCACATCAAGCTCTACCTCCCCTCTACAAAAAACAAGCGAGTCACCAAGGAGGAGATGGAGAAAGGGAAATCGTGCGGCGCCTGTCACATAGAGAGTAAAGAGGCCTTCACCGTAAAGGAGAATTGCGACCGTTGTCATAAGATGTAGCGCTGCACTGGAAGGAGATTTTCTCGTTACGATCGAATGTGCATAAAAAAACATTTGACAAATTGGATTTTATCATTAGTTTAAGCGAAACACTGACGGACTGGAACTCCGTCTTAAAAAAGGAGAGAAACATGTTTGTTGTATCTGAAAAAGCAAGTGAGATGATTAAGGATTTCCTCAAGGATCGCTCAGAAGTCCCTTCTATCCGGGTTGTGATGCAGGAGGGCGGCTGATCCGGGCCCTCGCTGGGCATGGCTCTGGATGAGTCAACAACGGACGATGAAGTGTTTGAGGATCAAGGTATTAAATACCTGGTCGAAAAGACCCTTTTTGAAAAGGTCAAACCCATTTCAGTCGATTATATCACCACCCCGCGGGGAGGAGGCTTCAAGCTGACCTCCAGCCTGAGTCAGGAAAACGCCTGCGGCTCCTGCAGCTGCTGAGATCACAACCCGGAGGCCGGCAACGGTCTCCGGGTTTTTTTCTTTCAGGCAGTCGCTCTGGAGTCTCAGGCTTTCCCCATCTTCTGCAGCGTCTCCTGGAAAACGTGGTAGAAGGCCTTGTTATCGGCCACCCCCTGCCTGATGATCTCCCCTACCCGATCGATGCTTTTACGATTGATAATGATATTCACGCTCCGATTGAAGGCGGCCATGTTGTCCATCGTCCGGTATCTATCGCTGACCAGGGCCACAAAGAATCGCCGTCGTGTATTCATCACCATGTTTTCCAGATACCTAAGAACACCATTGGTCTGCGGGTCAGCCGTGTCGAAAAGTTCGTTGAGAACAACGATACCGAAGATGTGAAACCGCATGGCCTTGAGAGCGTCCTTAGCCGTCTCCGGCATCGTGATCTGATAACCCATCTCCGTCAGACCGTTATTGATCTTTTCCCGGAGGTCCGGCTCGGGTTCGCAGACCAGGGCGGTCGCGCCTCCCTCCCCCACGAAATCGAACGGCAGGTCCGCAGCGTCGTAACCCTCAGACGCCACTTGATTCATAAGGGTCTTATCCTCCATGATCTGCCCCTCTCCTTATCGTCAGAATTTTCTTGCCGGTTTGCCGGTTTTCCGTAATCCCTGTCCACCTCAAGCCTACCGAGGTCCGTCGTGGCCTGTCCCTTCGAGCTCTTGACGGCGTCGATGCCGCGGCCGACGATCCCCCTGTTGGAGGCGTAAGCCTTCCCCGTCTTTTCACTGATCAGCCCCCGACGAAAGAGCTCAACGATCGAGTCGTCGAAGGTCATCATTCCGAAGGCCTTTCCCGCCTGGATGATTTCGTAGAAGGTCTTTCCTTCCGATTCGCCGTGGAGGATCGTGTCCTTCACACGGATGTTCGACCCCATGACCTCGAAGGCTGCAACGCGCCCCCCCCTCCCTGGGAAGGAGACGCTGGCAGACGATCCAGCGGACCGTGTCGGCCAGGCGGACCCGGACCTGGTTCTCCTCTTCCGTGGTGAACATGCCGAGGATGCGGTTGATTGTCTGGCCGGCATCGACCGTATGGAGGGCGCTCAAGACCAGATGGCCGGTCTCCGCGGCGGAAAGAGCGATCTCCACCGTCTCCCGGTCCCGCATCTCGCCGACGAGGATCACCCTCGGAGCTTGTCGCAGTGCAGCGCGCAGCCCGTTCGCGAAGGTGTCGAAGTCGTTCCCCATCTCCCGCTGATTGAAGGTGGCCTTTTTGTGGGGATGGGGTGAGCTTTACAACGGGCGGGTCCATCTCGATGCCGGCGAGCTGCCCCGAGCTCTCTACCTGAAAGGGCTTCCCCACCGTGATATTCAGATACGATACGTTATTGTGGGAATCGAGCATCCTGCCGAGGATATAGTCGATCTCCTGCTTTCTCATTGCTTAGCTCCTGCGAAAAAACGGTATTTCTCCGTCCGCTCAGGCCTCGGTAAAGTCCGTCGGCGGATTCTTCAGGAACTGCCGGAATCGTTGCTTGTCGTTCGCCTTTATGTATGCCTCATCCCCGCTGATCCATCCCTTGGTGAGGAGCTCCATGATCGCGTCGTCGAGAAGCTGCATACCGAACTTCTTTCCCGTCTGCATCATGGAAGGGAGCTGGAAGGTTTTTGATTCACGGATCAGGTTCCGGACGGCGGGGTTGGCGATCAGGATCTCCAGGGCGACGCAGCGATCACCCCTGTCGATCCGTTTGAAGAGGACCTGGGCAATGACGGCGCGGAGGTTGTCAGCAAGGGTTGAGCGAATCTGCATCTGCTCGCTCGAGGGGAACACCTCGATGATCCGGTCGACAGCCTTTGCTGCGCTCGACGTATGTAAGGTGGCCAGGACAAGATGACCTGTAGAGGCCGCCTCGACGGCAAGCGAAATCGTATCCAGATCGCGTAGCTCGCCAACGACGATGATGTCCGGATCCTCGCGAAGGGCGCCGCGCAGGGCTGCAGCGAATGATATCGTATGTCGTCCGACCTCCCTGTGGTTTATGATGCAGCCCTTGCTCTGATGGACGAACTCTACCGGGTCCTCGATCGTGATGATGTGGTCCTTTCGCGACGAGTTGGCTTCATCGACGATCGCCGCGATCGTCGTCGACTTGCCGGCCCCCGTCGGTCCGGTGACAAGAACCAGCCCCCGCGGAAGCATGGCCAGTTTGGAGACCACCGA
>Ga0209835_1000405_pt1 | contig 28792 bp, 20 predicted proteins | sample LakKivwa52mmetaG_FD_184138 | JGI IMG/M metagenome (GOLD analysis project Ga0209835, IMG submission 184138) | Anoxic lake water microbial communities from Lake Kivu, Rwanda to study Microbial Dark Matter (Phase II) - Lake Kivu water 52m metaG... | ecosystem: Environmental > Aquatic > Freshwater >... | reverse complement strand
ATAGCTGCAATAATTGGTGTCAAACTATCCATGTGATCTTGTATTATTACGCAAAGGTAATCTATTTTTTGAATAACAACATTTATTTATATCAGAGCCACAAAAATTTATTTTTTAGATCGTTCTAACGACTTGATCTGTCCAGTAAAATTAAGCAATTTTTATTTAACAAGTATTTTTGCAATAAAAATAAATCTTTTTTGTAAAAAATCTTCTGATGCATAAACTAACCACCAAAGAGATCATTGCCATTGCCAAAGGCACGCTTAGGTCTGAGGCTGATGCTATCAATGCACTGACAGCGTATGTTGATGAGCATTTTTCGGAATGTGTAAAGCTGATTTTTGAATCGAAAGGCCGGGTCGTAATTACGGGCATCGGGAAAAGCGCTATCATTGGGCAGAAGATCGTGGCATCTCTTAATTCTACCGGTACACCTTCGATATTTATGCATGCTGCTGATGCTGTTCATGGCGATTTGGGAATTGTGCAACCCGATGATGTGATCATTTGTATTTCGAACAGCGGCAACACACCGGAAATCAAAGTTTTACTGCCATTTGTCAAATTATCGGGCAACAAACTGATTGCTATGGTAGGAAATGCGGACTCTTATCTTGCCCGCCAGGCGGATCTCATTATCCGAACATCGGTGGAGAAAGAGGTTGGGTCGAACAACCTGGCGCCTACGACCAGCACTACTGCCCAGTTAGCAATGGGTGATGCACTGGTAGTAAGTCTTATGGAATACAGAGGTTTTACGCAGGAGAAATTTGCTATGCTCCATCCGGGTGGTACTTTGGGTAAAAAACTCTTTTTGCGGGTTTCTGACGTGTTTCCGAACAACGAAAAGCCGGCAGTAGAGATAGATTCCGATATCCCGTCAACGATTATCGAAATGACTTCGAAAAGGCTTGGGGCAACCTGTGTGCTGGATGAAGGAAAGCTTGTGGGAATCATCACCGATGGCGACCTTCGGCGTATGATGCAATCGGGCAGGCCAATGCAGGAATTGAGAGCTTCGGATATTATGACCAAAAATCCAAAATCGGCTCACCCGGATATGCTGGTTGCCGATGCCCTCGATATTATGCGCAAAAACAACATTACCCAGTTGCCGGTGCAGGCCGGCGATGCTTACCTGGGTGTTATCCATATCCACGACATCCTTAAAGAAGGAATCCTTTAACAGCAATAATAGTCAGGGCTTTACTGTTTATTGAGAGTTTTTAGGATCACCATGAAATTGCTTTTTACCCGTTCCGGCTTGCTTTTTTTCCTGGTTGTTTTGACCACGGTGCAACCTGTTTTGGGTCAACTCACCAAAATCATGGGAACGGTGACTGACAAGACAAACGGGGAACCAATGCCTTATGTAAACATCATTTTCAACGACAAAGCCATTGGGATTACCACAGATTTCAGCGGGAAGTATTCGATCGAGACCAAGACCGCCGGCGACAGCCTGATTGCCTCGTTCATCGGTTACGAAAGGCAGGAGAAAAAGGTGGATAAGGGCAAGTTTCAGATCATCAATTTCGAAATGGTTCCCCATGAATTCGAGCTGCAAACCGTTGTTATTGTTGCTGGTGAAAATCCGGCTGAGATTCTTTTGCGCAAAATCATCGAAAACAAGCCAAATAACGATCCCAGTAAGTTTGATGCTTTTGAATACGAAGCCTACAACAAGATACAGGTGGATTTAAGCAATGTATCGGAGAAAATGAAGGAGAGAAAGATTTTCAGGTCGTTTGAATTTATCTTCGATTATGTGGACACATCCTCGGTAAACGGTAAAACCTATCTGCCCGTGTTTTTGTCGGAAGCCATTTCAAATGTTTATTTCCGGAAAAACCCGCGGGAATTCATCGAAAAAATCCATGCCTCAAAAATCTCCGGCATTGATAATGAGAGTATGAGCCAGTTTTTGGGAGATAAATTCCAGTACACCAATATTTACGATAACTATGTTCCGCTGTTTGAGAAAAACTTCGTTAGCCCGATTGCTAATTTTGGATTGAATTTTTACCGTTATTACCTGGTTGACAGCGCATTTCATGGAAATAAATGGTGCTACAAAGTGATGTTCAAACCCCGCCGCAAGCAAACCCTCACCTTCACCGGTCATTACTGGGTGCACGACACTACTTTCGCCATCAAAGAAGTTGAACTTAAAATTGCCGATGATGCCAATATCAACTATATCAACGACTTTTTCATCGCCAAGACCTACGATCTGATTGACAATCAATACTGGCTGCCGGTAAAGGACTATGCAATCGGCGATTTCAACGTAATCGAAAATACCGACAAAGTTATAGGTTTCTTTGGCCGAAAAACCACTACCTACAGGAACTATGTGGTAAATCAGCCGAGGCCGGATGATTTCTACAAATCCCCAGTCACGGTTATTGTGGATGAAACAGCCACCAAAAAGCCTGATGATTTCTGGATCGAAAACCGCCACGAAGAGCTGACCCGCGATGAAAAAACCATCTACTTCATGGTTGACACTTTGAAGACACTTCCCCGTTTCAATACGTATGTGGATATCCTTCAGATGATTGCAACGGGTTACTATGTAAAAGGAAAGTTCGAATACGGCCCCTATGCTTCACTTATCAGCTTCAACGAAGTGGAAGGAGTTCGTTTTCGAATGGGTGGACGAACCAGTAACGACTTCAGCACCAAGCTCATGCTTGATGGCCATGTTGCCTATGGAACCAACGACGAGATGTTCAAATACGGAATCGGAGGCCTCTACATGTTCAATAAGAATCCGCGGCGGGCATTGGGTGGTTATTATGAAAAAGACATCCGGCAGCTCGGTGCAAGCCAAAATGCCTTCAGAGAGGATTTCTTTCTTGCATTCCTCTTCAGAAGAAATCCTGCCGACAAGCTTTCGCTCGTGGAGGAGGTGAAACTCTATTATGAACATGAATGGTTTAACGGGTTTCAGAACACGGTAAATTTCATTCATCAGAACTTATTTTCACCACCCAATACATCGTTTCAGTTTTACTTCCGCGACGACACCACGCAGGTTTTTACGGCGCAGGATGTGCTTACAACAACGGAAGTAAGGCTGGATACCCGCCTTGCATATCGCGAGAACTTCCTTATGGGTGAATTTGAACGAATCAGCCTTGGCGCAAAATATCCAATTCTCGAGATTCGCTACGGATATGGAATCCCGAAGCAACTGGAGGGCGATTTTGAATACCATAAGCTACAACTTGGGCTTACCCATTGGTTTAATGTGCTGAATATCGGCTGGAGCAAATACATCATCGAGGCCGGAAGGTTCTGGGGGAAACTGCCTTATCCGCTTCTCAAACTCCACGAAGGAAACGAAACTTTCTTTTTCGATGAATATTCGCACAACACCATGAATTACTATGAATTTGTGAGCGACAAGTACCTGAGCGTTTACTACACACACCATTTCGACGGATACTTTTTCAACCGGGTGCCACTTTTCAGGAAACTGAAATGGCGTGAAGTGGTTTACGGCAGGGCACTCGTTGGGGGGCTGGATGAACAAAACCGGAACTATTCGGTATTTCCCGAAGGAATGTACTCGCTTGACAAGCCATTTTTTGAGGCCGGCGCCGGCGTGGAGAATATATTAAAGGTGATGCGTGTGGATGCAGTCTGGCGTTTTTCCTACCTGGATCATGAAAATATCCAGCCTTTCGGTCTGCGCGTTAGCCTTCAGTTCCAGTTTTAATCTACTTTTGAATTCTGATTTGAAAATCAACAGGATGATACTACAAACCAAAAATATCTTCAAAAAATACAAGCAGCGCATGGTGGTGAAAGATGTGTCGGTGAGCGTTGAGCAGGGCGAGATTGTGGGTTTGCTTGGCCCGAACGGCGCGGGTAAAACCACCACATTTTACATGATGGTTGGCCTGATTAAGCCGTACGACGGGCATGTGCTGCTGGATGAAACCGAAATTACCTACGAACCCATGTACAAACGCGCTCAGCGGGGCATCGGTTACCTGGCGCAGGAAGCATCGGTTTTCAGAAGGCTGAGCGTGGAAGATAATATTAAAGGTGTACTCGAGTTTTCGAGATTCAACAAAAGCGAGCAAAAAGAGCGGTTGGAGCAGCTTCTCGAAGAGTTTGGGTTGAAACACGTCAGGAAAAGTCTTGGGATAACCCTTTCAGGAGGTGAACGGCGCAGAACCGAGATTGCCCGCGCACTGGCCGTTGACCCCAAATTCATCCTGCTCGACGAACCTTTTGCCGGCGTTGATCCCATTGCCGTCGAAGATATCCAGACCATTGTAAGCAAGCTCAAAGACAAAAACATTGGGATTTTGATCACCGACCACAATGTACACGAAACCCTCTCGATCACCGACCGCGCTTACCTTCTTTTCGAAGGCTCAATCCTGAAAGCCGGAACTGCCGAGGAGCTCGCTGCCGATGAGCATGTTCGCCGGGTTTACCTGGGGCAGAATTTTGAATTGAGAAGATGATTATAAACTGAAAAAATTTCTTGGCGATGAAAACAAACTATAGATTTCTGTGGGATTCCGAGCCAACCGAAGAACAGCTCCAAATCATTATGAAGGAAGCAGCAGAAGAAGCAAAAAAGAAAGCGAAAATTGCTAATGATTTGTTTTGGAAACAATTATACGAAATGGTTGACGAAATGAAAAAGAATCAGATTTCTAAAAAAATTGAGGAGAAATGAATCTGGATAAGCCAAAACTAATCATTATTGCAGGTCCTAATGGCTCAGGAAAAACTTCCGTGACCACCAAAATTCTCGAACATAAATGGATTGAAGGTTGTAAATACATCAATCCTGACAACATTGCGCGTGATGATTTTGGGGATTGGAATTCACCTGAGGCTGTATTCAAAGCAGTTAAAAAGGCTTCTGAGCTACGAGAACTATGTCTTGCGAGAAAAGATTCAATTCTATTTGAAACTGTTTTATCTGCGGCTGATAAGATTGATTTTATAGTAAGAGCGAAAAAGGCTGGTTATTTTATTCGTCTTTTTTTTATAGGGACGAATCACCCCACCATTAATGCTTACAGAATTGCTCTTCGTGTTATGGAAGGCGGTCATGATGTTCCAATTTTGAAAATCATCAGTCGTTTTTCAAAATCAATCTCGAACTGTTGTTCTGTCTCAAAAATTGTTGACAGACTATACGTTTACGATAATTCCATTGATAAATCGGAAGCAAAACTTTTGTTCAGAGCAAACGATGGGAGGCTGGTGAAAACCTACTCCGAAATCAATCAGTGGGCGCAAATAATCTTAGATAGTCTCCAAAAGTGACCAAACTCTCAGCCGTCATAATCACCTTTAACGAAGAGCGTAACATTGGCCGCTGCCTGACTTCACTGGAGGGCGTTGCCGACGAAATCGTTGTCGTGGATTCGCTATCCAGCGACAAAACCCGCGAAATCTGTGAGAGCTTTGAAGTAAAATTTTTCACCGAAAAATGGCGGGGTTACTCCGAACAAAAGAACTACGCTAATTCGCTGGCTGTAAACGATTGGGTGCTTTCTGTTGATGCGGATGAGGCTGTTTCGGAGGATTTGAAATTGTCAATTTTGAAATGGAAATCGTCAGAAAAGCCCGGATTTGCCCGCTTCAACAGGCTTACCAATTATTGCGGCCAATGGATCAGGCACTGTGGCTGGTATCCCGACACCAAGCTGCGGATTTTCGACAAGAGGCAGGCTCACTGGCAAGGCGACGTTCATGAGCGACTGAAATTCGACAATAATATAAAGGTGGAGTTTTTGAATGGAGATTTGTTGCATTACAGCTATTACTCTGTGGATGAACACGTTGCCCAGACCAACAAATTCAGTACGCTCGCTGCACGGGAGTTGGTTAAAAAAGGGAAGGAGATACTGTTTTTCAAAATCCTCGTCAGTCCTGCAGCGAAATTTCTCCGGAAATATTTTCTCAACCTCGGATTCCTGGATGGTTATTATGGCTATTTCATCTGCCGGATGGCTGCCCTCCAAACATTTCTGAAGTATTTCAAAGCCAGGCAGATGCAACATCAACAAAAGCAAGACCCAAAGCCATGATCTGTTTTTTCAATACCACCAAAGCCTGGGGCGGCGGCGAAAAATGGCACCTCGAAATTGCTGCTGCGATGGCCAGTGAAGGGATTCCGGTGATAGTTGCCGCCGGCAAAGATTCAGTTTTGCAGAAAAAAGCAACTGCAAATAACCTGGCCACTTTCTCTTTCAAAATCACGGGTTTCAGTTTTCTCAATCCCTTTCTGATTCTTCGCCTTCGCAAATTTTTTGTTCAGAAGGGAGTAACAACCGTGGTGCTGAATCTCCCGTCTGATCTGAAAGCTGCCGGAATTGCTGCCAGGCTCGCCGGAGTTGAACGGATCATTTACCGCCGGGGAAGCGCAATTCCGGTGAAAAACTCCTTCCTTAACCGGTTCCTTTTCCGAAATATCATCACCGAAGGCCTGGCCAATTCCTTCGAAACAAAGCGGACCATTTTGCTCAGAAACCAACATCTGATTGATTCTGAAAAGATTATAGTGATTTATAATGGAATTGAGGTTAGCGGTCAAATGGAAATCAGCAGAAAGCCCGCAAATGCTCCCGTTGTAATTGGAAACCTTGGCAGGCTTGAAAAGCAGAAAGCCCAGCACCTGCTTGTCCAACTTGGAGCAAAGCTAAAGGAGGCAGGTTACCAGTTTCAAATTCTGATTGGAGGCGATGGCAGCCTGAGGGATGACCTTGAAAAGCAAGTACGGGTAAATGAACTTACAGATTTCATCCAACTCATTGGTAATGTGGAAAATGTAGCCGAATTCATGGGTCGGATTGATATTTTTGTTCTCACCTCGCATTGGGAAGGATTTGGGTACGTTCTGGCAGAGGCAATGGCTGCCGGAAAACCTGTCGTGACTTTTAATCACAGCAGTAATCCCGAAGTGGTGGAGGATCAGAAAACCGGATTCTTAGCCATTCCGGGTGATATTGACGATCTTTATCAAAAGACAGTTCGCCTGATTGAAGATGAATCTCTGCGAATAGAAATGGGAAAAGCCGGCCGGGAAAGGGTTTTAAGATATTTCGATTTTACGAAAAACTATCAGAAGATCAGGGAGTTTCTCTTGAAAAAGACTTGAAAGGAATTCTAAGAGTTTCTGCAAGAAATTGGCAGTCGGCAGTATCACACCCCATCACCCCATCACCCCACTACCCCAACACCCTTTTTTCCTTTCCTCCCCGAGATTTACACTGATTCCGGAGTTAGTTTTGTAACCTCAGCCTAAATGTACCCCCTCAATTTGTAATACCCCAGCGCGACAAACTCGCGAATTACCGCAATTTCGAGGATCAGGTAGTTCCACATATCGTACCTGAGGCTCACGCTCCTCCCGATCTCTTTGATTTTCTGTTTTCGCTCCTTTTCGGTGAGCAGTAAATCCTGGCTGAAGGCTGCCTCAAAAGCCGGCAATCCGGCCACACGCTGAAATCCACAATTTTTAAAGGTGAGAATGCAACGGTAAATATGCTCAGGCGATGAGACAATCAGCAGATTTGCATCATCTTTAAAATCAAGTAGTTTCTGAATTTCACAGGCCTGGGTGTAGGTATTGGTTCCTTTGGTTTCGAAAATGAAGCGGTCGGGATGGATGCCGTATTGCTTGATTGCAGCAGACATCCTGTAAGCATCGCTGTTGTCGAAGTTACTGGTATCAACTGGCAAAGCGATGATCAATTTTGCATCAGGAAAAAGTTGTGCAGCTTCAGCGGCAAAATGACTTCGCATCAACCCTCCTGGTCCTGGCATTCCACCGGCGCCCATCACAACAATATAATCGGGCTTTCCTTCAAGCTTAGGTTGATTGGTTCCCAGCCAGTACCAAACTTTGAAAGGAACCGAAGTAAAACTCAACACGATCATCACCAGCGAGACGATTCCAAACATCCAGATCAGTATGCGAAAGCCGACAGCTACCCTCCGGAAAAATGAGTTTGACGGTTTTTTGCTCTTTTTCACCCTTTTGATACTTACTTTGCCGTAAAAGTAGTTTTTTTGTGATTAAGGAACATCAACACCAGCCATATGACGCAAATTGCCCGTAGAATTCCAGCATGGATCAGTCGCACCAACATTTATCTGTTTGGATTAGCACTGATGATGGTGGCGTTGCCTACCTCCAAATTTCTGATGAGTATTGCGCAGTTTATACTGATATTCAATTGGTTGATTGATAAAAATGTTTTAGTAAAATTTCGCCGGTTTTTCGAAAATAAGCCTGCGATGGTGATTTTTTCTGTTTTTCTGATCCATGTTATCGGCCTTTTATGGACTTCGGATTTCAACTACGCCTGGAAAGATCTTCGCATAAAGCTGCCTCTGCTGGCGCTGCCGGTTATCATCTCCACCACACCCCGGCTGCAACGAAAGACACTCTATAACCTGATGTTGCTTTTCATCGGAGCTAACCTTTTCGGATCCCTCTTCAGCATTGGCAAATTGATGACTCAGGAAGTCTTCGAAATTCGCGATATTTCGGTTTTCATTTCACACATCCGTTTTGCGCTGAATGTGAGCGTTGCAATCTTTGCGGGGATTTATCTCTCTTTCCAAAATAAATTCTATCCTCCTGTATTTCGTTTTTTATTGATGATCAGTGCGTTATGGCTGATTATTTTTCTTGGCTTGATGGAGGCGGTAACCGGAATTACCGTTTTAATAATCACAACGATGGTTTTACTTGCGATTTCGGTCTTTCAGCTTAGACGTCTATCAATCAGGTTGTTAGTAACATTTTTTTTGATTGCAGTTCCGGTTTCTATTTTCCTCCATCTGCGTTCGTTACGCAACGAAATCGTTCCCAGGGAGCCGTTTTTTCATGAAAATCTTGATAAACTAACCAGTCACGGCAATCCATATTTCCACGACAGCACACTGATAGGGATCGAAAACGGGCACTGGGTGGGTCAATACCTGAACATTGACGAACTGAAAGAGGAATGGAATCAACGCAGCAAAATCCATTTCGACACACTTGACCAGCGTGGGAATCCCGTTCGTTTTACTTTGATTCGCTACCTGACATCAAAAGGGCTGCGCAAGGATGCCGATGGTGTGAATTCGCTGACGATTGAGGATGTTCAGGCCATCGAATCTGGTGTGGCAAGCATCAACCAACTCACGGAAACCAGCCTGAACCGGCGTCTCAAAACGGTGATCTGGGAAATAGAACTCTACCGGAATTCCGACTACATCAGGGGGAAGTCCGTAACACAGAGGCTGGAATTCTGGCGTGCCGGAACCAGGATTATTGCCGAAAACTTTTGGCTTGGTGTGGGAACGGGCGACATTGACAGGGCTTTTAAAGAGATGTACCCCAAAATGCAAAGTCAGCTTCCACCTGAGCAGTGGTGGCGAACGCATAATCAATACCTTACGGTTTTTGCCACACTCGGCGTTTTTGGCTTCGCATGGTTCATATTTGCCCTCTTCTGGCCAGGAATCCGGCTGAAAATGTTCGGAGATTATTTTTTCCTGACGTTCTTTTGCATCGCTGCACTGAGCATGATCACAGGCGACACGTTGGATACACAGGCCGGGGTAACGTTTTACTCGTTTTTTATGGTGATTTTTTTACTGGGAAGAGAAGAAAAAGATCCGCTGCCCGGGTCACCACAACCAAACACATTCAATCCATAGCTATGGTAAAAAATGAAGAGTTGAAAAACAGGTGGTTTGCTATAGTGAATCCACATGCCGGCAACCGCTCTATTGGCAGAGAATGGGATAACATTCACAGAACGATGTTGCGCAGTGGGCTGGAGTTTGATTTTGTTTTGACCGAACGTCCCCTGCAAGCCATCGAGCTGACCGGTAACGCTCTGATGGCGGGCTACCGGAGGTTTCTGGCAATTGGCGGTGATGGCACATTAAACGAAGTAGCCCATGCCATGCTTGGGTTTGAAGGGTATCGGGCTTCGGAGTACCTGCTTGGATTGATTCCTGCCGGAACAGGAAACGACTGGGGAAGGATGTTCAACATCCCGAAAAAGAGCGCTGCTGCCATTCAGACCATTGTGACAGGTAGAGAGTTTGTGCAGGATGTTGGCCTGATCACCTACTTTGACAGCGGTCATCAGAAGAAACGCTACTTTGTGAACATTGCCGGGATGGGTTTTGATGCAATGGTAGCTCAAAAAACCAACAAACAAAAAGCGGAAGGAAAGGGAAATGCGCTGTCGTACCTTGTAAACATGGTAACCAGCCTGTTTCAGTATCAGCCACGGATCATACAGGTTGAAATTGATGAGAAAAAGTACAATTTCAACACCTTCAGTATGAGTGTCGGCATCTGCAAATACAACGGCGGCGGCATGATGCAACTGCCCAATGCCATTCCTGACGACGGCCTGCTGGACGTTACCATCATCAAAAAGATTGGACTGGGAACGGTGATTGCTCAACTTCGGAACTTGTACACCGGCCAGTTTATTAAACATCCGAAGGTGGCCACTTTCACGGCAGGAAACGTAAAAATTTCGGCTAAAAAGCCCGGATTTATGATGGAAGCCGATGGTGAAAGCCTCGGACATGCGCCATTTGAAGTAACCATTTTACCAAAATCTTTAAGGGTGATTGTTGGGGATTGATGAGGGCTGGGTTCAGATTTAATAAACACTTTATTGATTCGTAGCCGGCAAATCAGTAAATTTGCATTCTCAAAATCATCAATCATGGCATCCGGTAAACGACAGAATTTGCAATTGCAACCTTACCCAAGAGAGGGAACCAGTTTGCTGTCAGCAGATTATCTCTATCCAAAAAAGGATCCACCAATTGAAATCAGCCTTCTTGACAGCGCCGTTGACAATGCTTTCCAAAGATGTTTAAGAAACAAAAGAGGTGAGTTCAAGCCTATAACTTCCGACCCAAAAATGCTTGTGCAACAGACCCTCAAGCACCTGAAGGAAAGAAGCGACCCTATTTTAAGCCCCTATTTCCTGAGTTTACTTGATGTGGAAAACATTTTTGAGCTTGATGCTGTAAGTATGAAATGCAACGACACCGCATGACCATTGGTGTCTTTTACCAGTTTCTGATTCTTGAGCTAATGAGAAATTCATGGCCGGTATTTGATGCTTCGCGGGAGGGAGATATTGTTGCGGATATAGAAACACCGGGTTTTGATGCGGGAGTCAGGCTCTATATTTCGGTCAAGAAGTCAAAAGATACAGTTAGCGGTCAGGATGTGGGAGGGGTAATCAGAAGATTGGAAGGCGAAGCCAAAGCAGAGAAAAATTTGAATCGCCCATACCTTTGCGTTATTGGCATTGCAACGCCTCCAAAAGGGAAGCTGAAAGGATATGACGACAGGTCCATCCGGACAACCAACACAGGTGGAACTTACTCATTGAATTGCGAATTCTGGGGGCCTGGTTTCCTTTTCCCCTTCATTTCAGGCCGCACTGCTTTGGAGATTTACCAATGAAGCATAAAACAGATTTCGGATTATCTTCCTTTTTTAAGCATTAGCCATAAAAAAGAATGCTCTGAACTTCTGAAAATTGAGCTGATAAAACTGGATCTGATTAATTCGGAAAATAAAATTGACGTAACAAAATTTCTAAACTATATTGTTGATTAACAATTCACTACATACCGAAAAAAATAGCTGCAGGATTATTTGTGGCGATAGTCGCAACATTTTACCGACTCTTGAAGAGAAGGCAGATTTGATTGTTACTTCCCCACCTTATGCTGATGCAAGGAAAAAGCATTACGACAGCATTGACCCGGATGAATTTGCCGATTGGTTCCTTTCGTTTCATGAAGCTTTCTGGAATTCGTTGAAAGAGGATGGCAGCCTGGTAATCAATATTAAAGACAAAGTTGTTGATGGAGTGAAACACAGGTATGTGTGGAAAACAATTGACTTGCTTGCGGAAAACGGCTGGTACTGTATCGAGGATTATATCTGGCATAAAACTAACCCCATGCCGGGATACTGGCCAACAAGACTAAGAGATGGATGGGAATACTGCTTTCACCTTGCAAAATCAAAGAATCCATATATGGATCAATGGGGAGTGGCTGTACCGGTTGGTGATTGGGTAAACAAGAGGTTGCAGAAATTAGGAGAGAATGATCAGTCGAGGCACAATTCTGTGAATTCCAGCGGCTTCGGAAGAGACATTTCAAAATGGGTAGGTAAAAAGGAAGTTCTGCCCTCCAATGTTTTATCAATTCCTTTAGTTGGAAAGAATAAAGGACATCCTGCTGTCTTTCCCGTCGAACTACCTGCTTTTTTTATCAAACTTTTATCCAGAGAAAATCAATTGATTATTGATCCATTTGGTGGTAGTGGCTCTACTGGCATTGCAGCACTTACAAACAACCGGAATTGTATTCTGATTGACAACAATCCCGCCTATTGCGAACTTGCCAAAAAACGCCTGCAGTCCGAGGCTGGCGGTCTTTTCAGCGAAATTTCCCTTCTTAACCAAAAGCCTCCTCAAAACGAAATATTTCGCTCTAAATCAGCAGTATAACTCCCAGGTTTACCTTAAACTTAATTCCATCAGCCTTTAACTGAACTTATTGCTATTATGAGGTTGAAAAGCAGATATTTGGGCATCCAATTCACTGATAATGCAGAGGTTGATTGCTTTAAATATTATCAGTCTTATTATTCTGTTAATACCCGCCCGGCTTGAAGGGCAGATATTACCGGAAGAGGCAGCAAAAGTTGCCAGCCATTTTATAACCTCAAAATCTGAAATCCCGCAACAAAAATTGTTGGATAGCAAAATAACGCAAACTTACGCCCATTGCGTGGATGGGGTTACTCTCTGGTACATTTTCAACTTTGAGGAAGGGGGATTTGTTATCACTGCTGCCGACAAGCGGATTTTTCCGGTTCTTGCATGGTCGTCGGAAGGAGAGTTTGATCCTTCTTCAATACCCGAAAACTGCGCAGCATGGATGACCTGGTATGAAAAGCAGATTTTGCAACTGAAGAAAAATTCTCAGGCTAAAGCATTTGATTTTGAAAATGATTGGTTGATTTTACTTGAAAACACTTCAAAAAGTAGCTTATCAGAAGGTATTCAGCCACTGCTGACAGCCAAATGGGATCAGGGAGAATTTTTCAACGCATTGTGTCCCGAAGATCCCAGCGGTATTAACGGTCATGTTCCGGTGGGCTGCGTGGCCGTTGCAATGGCGCAGATCATGTATTATTACAGGTTTCCGGAGCAGGGAAAGGGATTCCATTCTTATACACCGGCATACAACAACGGGATTTATGGTCTTCAGTATGCTGATTTCGAAAATACAAGCTATCAGTGGAATCAGATGGTGGATCAATGCCTGACCGATAATCAAGCAGTGGCTGAGTTGTGCTACCATGCAGCAGTGGCGGTGAATATGGCTTTTACTCCAATGTCATCGGGAGCAAATGTTACCAGTGCAGGCACAGCTATGTATCAGCATTTCAATTATTTACCCAACAGTCAGGTCGTATTAAGACAGAATGCCGGAGGTTATGAACTCTGGCAGCAGATGATCGTAAACAACCTTGAAAATGGTCAGCCATTGTTGTACTTCAGCAATAACGGATTTCAGGGACACGCTTATGTATGTGATGGCTATTCTGATTCAGTACATTTTCATTTCAACTGGGGCTGGTCAGGAAATCACAACGGATACTACTACATCAACGAACTGATCCCGGGTGGCATTGACCTTACCCAGTCGCAAGGCGCCATATTTGATCTCTATCCCGATACAACCCTGTTTGATTACCCTCCTTTTTGCCAGGGAGATATGCTGGTTACCCAACCGGTTGGCAGCCTCGAAGATGGCAGCGCTTCGAAAAATTATCTTCCGGGCAGCAGTTGTACCTGGCTTATCCAACCCGGAAATCCTGAATTCACTAATATCCGGCTCGATTTTTCATTTTTTGATCTTACCCCGGGTAGTGATTTTCTGCAAATATTTGATGGAGAGGATGCTAACGCACCCCTTGTTGGCAGCTATTCAGGTAATGTGCTGCCTCCGATAATCATCAGCAGCCAGCCTGCGCTCTATTTACAATTGATTACCACCGAAACAATTACTGCCCGGGGTTTTCATGCCAATTATCATGCTTTCGGCCTGCCTTTTTGCGACGGCCTGAATGTTATTTCCTCACCCACAGGGTTTTTCAACGATGGCAGCGATTACTTAGATTATAGTTGTAATGTGGATTGCAGCTGGCTTTTAGCTCCTCAGGTACCTGTTTATGATTCGGTTGAAAAGATTAAAATCGAATTCACAAACTTTCAACTGGCGGCCGGGGATACCCTTTTTATTTACGATGGGAGCAACGCTGATGCGCCACTCGCCGCAAAATTGTCAGGTAATGAAGTTCCTTCGCCGTTTATTTCGACAAGCTGGCAGCTTTTTCTGAATTTCCGCACCAATGAAGCTGACAGTGCTGCCGGGTGGAAAATCCGCCACAACGCCCTGTCGCCCGTCTATTGCACTGATACAACCCTGGTTTCCAGCCCTGCAGGAACCATTGAAGATGGCAGCGGAAGCAAAAACTATATCGCCGGCTCTTTTTGCCACTGGGAGTTGAATATTCCTCAGGCTGAGTTTATTACTTTCAGGTTTACCAAGGTGGATATGGAGTTGAATTACGATTACGTACATCTGCGAAACCTCAACAAACCCTTCGACCCACCCGTACGCGTGACTGGTACACTCATTCCGGAACCCTTCACGATTTTGTCCAACAGAGTCCTGATAACCTTTTACTCCGACAATCGCGACAACCGTGATGGTTGGGAACTTAACTACCATACATCCGCGGAAAGCATTCCGGAAGATCCCTTCTGCCAGGTTTTGGTATTTCCAAATCCGGTAACCGATAGACTTTTTCTGGTTCAAAGCCAGGCTGCTATGAGTCCGATACGCTACAGGCTGTTGAATTTCCAGGGAAAAAAAGTGGCTGAAGGCGCCGGCATTGACAAGTACATAATTCTGGAAATGAAATCTCTGGAAAAGGGAATCTACTTGCTCGAAATTGAAAGTGAAGAGTTTTCCTGGCACGAAAAAATCATCAAACTTTAGTAAATGCATGATTATCAAATATATGACATATTGATTACACCTTTCAAAAAAAAGTAAAACGAGATGAAAACACTAATCCTTACCATCTTTCTGTTCATCACCGGTCTAAACCTATTTGCTGACGAAAAGGCGCCGGTAGCGATGAATGATTATTCCCAGGCCTCTACATGGCAAACTGTGGCCATCAGGGTGCTTGATAATGATTTTGCATACGATGGGCACCCTTTCAGAATTCAGATGGTTTTTGGCTCGCCAAACGGAGTGATGAGCTATAACGATTCGTTGGTGTTTTATACCCCCAAAACGTTTTTTCAGGGTGTGGATTCACTGCGCTACAGGATTGTGGATCTGCAGAACAACCTGATGTCGCCCATAGCCAAAATTTACATCGAAGTTATGAACAATGGGATTACATTTCTTGACCTAAACCAGGTGAAATGCAGGATTTTAGCAGGCGGAATGCAGTTTTTCGACGGTCAGAACAGCGGCATTTATGAAGTGCCGGCGGGTTCAGGCCTGAACACAATCTTTTCAAAAACCTTCTGGATAGGTGGGCTCGACGATAATGAAGTGCTCCACCTGGCAGGTGAAAGGTATAGAATGGTTGGCGCCGATTACTTTACCGGACCCAAATCGGACTCTATCCATTACACTACCGAATACAATATTGGCTGGCATAAGGTATGGAAGCTTACCAAAGCGGAGATTGCCCATCACCGCGCCAACTGGCAGGAACCAGATTACGAACCCATCGAAAATATCAGGGACTGGCCAGGCAATGGCAACCCGATGCTTGGACAGGCCGCATTGCTGGCGCCCTATTACGACTGGAACAGCGATGGAACGTACAACCCGCTTCAGGGAGATTTTCCTCTGATTAAAGGCGACCAGGCCATACTCACTATTTTTAACGACGATAGGGTGCATACCGAAAGCAGCGGAAAAAAACTGGGAATAGAAATTCAGGCAATGTACTACGTTTACGATCAGCCCGGCGATTTGGCACTTTCACAGACCGTGTTTTGCAGTATGAACATCTTAAACCGGTCGCCTATTAATTACCACGATGTCTATGCCGCTTATTTTGTTGATTTTGATCTTGGATATTTCTGGGATGATTTCATTGGATGCGATACGATCACTCATTCAGCATTTGCTTACAACGCCAGTGCAACCGATGGCAACGGCGGCACTGGCACCTACGGAAACTATCCACCGGCACAGTCGTTTACCTGCCTGAATTTTGAAATGGATGGTTTCATCTATTTCAACAATACCTCGCCGGCGCCGATGACTGATCCTCAGGTGGCGCTGGAGTATTACCATTACATGAAATCATTCTGGCGTGATGGCTCACCATTAACCTACGGAGCTGATGGGTATGGCGGTGAAACACCGGTCAAATTTGCCTATCCCGGCGATCCGGTTGCCGGTGACGGATGGACCGAGTCAATGGCAGGCTCAACGCCCGGCGACCGCAGGGGGCTAATCAGCACGGGACCTTTTACATTCTTGAGCGGCGACTCACTGAAACTTGATTTCGCCCTGGTGTTTGCCCGCGATTATGAAGGCGATAACCTTTCCAGTGTGGCGCTGCTTAAAGAACGTATTCAGGAAATCAGGGATTTTTATGTTGAGTCGCTTGATGTAGTAGAGGTCAAACCCGAAACAATCTCATTCAAAGTTTTTCCGAATCCGTTTCAGGATGCATTGGTTGTTGAAACCGTAATGCAAAATGAAACCGTTATCTGGACAGTTTATGATCTGATGGGCAAGGCAGTGGCCGACGGACGGCAATTCAACGAACCGTCCTTCGGTATCAATCTGAAGTCGCTTAACAAAGGGATTTATTTCCTGAGTTTGAAAAATGGGAAATCACTTATCACCAAAAAGATTATCAAACTCTAAAAAGCCAAATGGGCACAAGTCACCCGGTGAGTCATTTGAAGCGATAATCCGAACTTTCAAGATTTGAGGGCAAATATTAGAACTCACCGGGTGACTTGGTTTGTGTCAACTTATCTTTTCACCACCAGTTTGGCCGCAACAGAAGCACCGCCGCCGGTAATTTTCAAATAGTAAACGCCATCGGGTTGGGAAGTAAGATCAAGAATTTGGGTTGATGAATTCTCTGCAAAAACCGCCATATCGCTGAAAACCCTTTGGCCGTTCATATTGAAAACTTCGATCCTGTAACTTCCGGATATTTTTTGATCAAACCGAATGGTAAGCAACCCGTTACCCGGATTGGGGAAGATGGAAAAACCGGAATTTTCAGGAGTTGGAATCCCTGTGCAGTCATCCACAAAAACCTCCTGGGTGGTGAAATTTTCGCAGCCATTTTCATCGGTGTAGGAATAGGTAAGCTCATGAGTTCCAATGCCGGCGACTTCGGGATAAAACCATCCGTTGGATACACCGGTGCCGGAATAGACTCCGCCTGCCGGGCTGCCCTCAGTAAGCTGATAGGCTGGTGAGTTATGACAAAAATCTGGTAATTCAGAAAAAGTAACCTCCGGCAGTGGGAGAAAGCTGACGGACATGCTGTGCGAAACATTTCCTGTGCATGGAGCAGCCGGAATACCCGACAGGGTGAGAACGACAGACCCGCTGGCAAAGTCATTGACGCCCGGATAATAGATGGTAACAGGTTGATTGGTAGAGGAAAAGGTTCCATCACCGGATGTTGTCCAATGGCAGACAGTAGTAAACTGTAGGGTTCCGTTGAGCTGCAGGGAAGGAGAAACGCAGATGGTAGAATTTTCGCCGGCATAAACCACAGGCAGGCGGGAAATGGTAAGCATCACATCGTCGGTAAGAGAATTTCCCAGATTGTCGTAAGCAGTCATCGTGAGTTGAACTGCTCCGCTCAGAATATCGTTTTGACCCGGAGTATATGTAGGATTCACAATAGTTGGGTTGCTGAATAATCCATCGCCTGAGGTAGCCCATTCAATCGAGGCTGCGTTGGCAACTACCGCCTGTATTGCCGGTGACTGGTTCTCGCAGATGGTCATATCCGGACCGGCAAACACGATAAGCCCTTCGGGAGCACTTGGTGGAAAAACGATGTAATCAATCCATCCACAGTCGCTTCCGCTTGCAACAGAGTAATCTTTTTCATAAGTCCACGAAAAAGTCCTCTCGCCTGCCTGAACCGGGTAAGTTGCTTCAGCCCAACCAACCGAACCTGACCAGGAGCCCACCGTTGCACCATCAATGGCAAAATTGAGAAAATCGTAGCTGCCTTCGCTCGACACCTTGTAATAGAAACTGATGTTTCCGTCGGCCAGAACGTTCATAGTAACATGAACGGTAGTGCTCTGGTTATCGTTGATCTGTCCCGATCTCATGCAATACTGACCTTCATGAGCTCCCTGATTGATAATGTACCAGGGTGTATTTCCCGAAAACTCCCAGTCAAAACTGCTGAAATCGCCTGTTTCAAAATCTTCAACCACAAATCCGACCGAAATCATAAATGCTCCGGTTGCCGAGAATCCCTGGCTGGAAGATACATTCACATTAATTGCCGCAAAGTGCCCGATAGGGGTATTTGGCGCCAGTGATATTTCGAACTGCGCCGCCGCGCTGCTATTCCCCGCAAGCACATCAGTTGACCAGCTACCCTGCGTAATGGTGACAAATGGATCATTGGCCGAAATGCTGCTGACCACATCGTAAGCCTTTCCGCCGCCCGAATTGACGATATTTACCGTAACCTGCAAAGTTTCGCCGGGCTCTGGATAACCATTGTTACCATCGTTCACCGAAATGGTTCCCACCGACAATGCTGGTGCATAGGCTTTCAGATAAATATGACTGTTGAAGGTATCGTCGGGCGCAGTGATTTCGGTTTGGAAAATGATGTTGTGATTGTTGGGAACCTGCGATGAAACATCAAATGAAAATGCATTCTGGTACGATTTGATTTCGCCCGGCTGGAAAGAGGTCAGCGCCTGGTTGTTGTCCGTCAGCGTTATGTATTGGTTTTGCCCCGAAATCGTCATCATGGAGGCATTCACCACTTCATCGCTGATATTCTGCAGTTCAACCGAAATGTAAGCGGTCTCACCATATTCAATTGTTTGGTCATCACCAGAAGTGATTTCCGTGTTTTTGATAATGATTTTGTTGATGCCATCGGTGAAGAAAGGCAGCATCTTCAAACCCTGCAGGCCATTTGCATCCTTGAGATAAAAACCGATGTCCACTGCTTCGTAGGGGCGGGTAGGGGTTCCGTAAAACAGCCCGTCTTCGGTAATTTTCATCTCCGAAAATACATAATCAGGTTCCATCACAACCCAGGTGTCGGGCTGGATGTTGTAGGTGTTGGAAAAGTCAAGGAGATAATAATTCATGTCGTCGCCATTGGAAATACCGCCATACCATTTGTTGTAGGCTGCAGCGGTTACCTGGCCGTAGAAAAATTCGATTCGTCCGGATGGAAATATCGAAACAGCAAAATTGAGGATATTTCCTGTGGAATATTCGGTGGCTTTCCAGCGGAAAGTGGCTTTATTCTGGTTGCCTTCGAACCACATCCCGCCGCCCTGATTGGTGCCAAGGGTTTTCGACATGTATGGAGCAATGTTCCTGAGATTTTTAAACAGTGGAAGCTCATCAACGAGGAAAGTCCAGGGATAGGGTTCATCGGTAAACATCAGGTATCCATCGGTATGGATGTAGATTTTGTTGTAAACCTTATTGAAATAGGGGAAATCAAAATCAATGGTTTTGACGGCAAATCCGGACGTGCTGTTGTTAGGACTCAGTGACTGGGCTGAAATATTGGGGAATGTCTGTGTCCCGGTTTGAATGGTATAAGGCTGCTTGATTTTCCACTGATAAGGTTCCGTTCCGCCCGATCCGATCATCTGAAACTGGTAAGGCTCGTTGATGGTGGCTGGTTCAAGCGACTGGATAAGCACTTCCGGAGCTTCGAAGGTCACTGAAGCGTTTATTTTCAGGAGGGTAAGCCCGTTTTCGGTAATCGGAACATTGGTTTGAGGGCAGGCAATCTCGATAAGTCCGCTGGTATAATCCATTAAGGAAAAGCTGTTGACCACACCGGTCGAGCTGTTATAGGGATCTTTTTCGTTCATCATGAAAAAGAAAGTGGCATTTTCACCGCTTTCAAGATATCCCAGCAATCGCGTTACATCCAGCCCGAACTCAAGCGTTTTGTCTGCTTCTGAACTTCCGCCCTGCATATATTTGTTCCCACCCTGGTAGTTTAAAATCGGGTACTCGATGATGAATTCTGGCTGAGCAGCATCAAATCCTTTTGCAACTCCTGCCATAATCTTGATGGCTTCGCGTGAGTTGTGGGTTACGGTGGCTTTGTAAGTAATTCTGGGACTGGTATTTTCTTTGGCATTCACCACATGCACCGATCGGTTCCATACTCCGCCAAGTGGGAGAGAGCGGCACAAAGCACTGTACATCAGATAGGCATAGCCCTGGTTTCCCCATGAAGTTGCCGAATAGCTGTTGGCAATCTTTACTCCGCCAATTTCCCAGTCTAGTATATCCACCGTGCCGTCATTGTTGATGTCGAGGTGGTTGGTGTATTGCCCGTCATTGTTGATGTCGTAGCGGATAGAGTCATGATAACCCACCACCGTCAAAGCGTGATTGGCGTAGGTGCCAAGCATGGTCAGAACATATTTTCCGGCTTCAGGGGTTCCGGGGGGCAAGGTCTGGTTTACTCCGGTGTAGCTGGCGTAAAAGACTGCCAGACCGCCGGTTTCTTCCCCTTTTCCATGATTATCAATCCAATGTTTCAGCACATCCAGATCACTGGCATTGTTCAATGGAATTTTATAAAAATCCCAGAGCCTGTTTTTCATAGCCTGATAGTAAAGTTCGTATCCGTTCATCCAGCGGGCAGTTCCCCCGGAATTCAGGTTGCCTCCATATTGAAAAACATTAGGTGTACCCACCTCTTTCACAATATTCCAGCTATCGAAAAATGCAGCCGCCCCGCCGCTTCCGCCATTACTCCAATTGAAAACAAAGTGCGTGGGATATTGATTTTCAACTACATTGGCGGGCAGGTTTCTTAACCGGTCAATTTCGTAGGTGTAAAGGTAGGCAACACCGGCTGCCTGGCCACATTCGAGGCTGGTCTGATTGAAAATCGGGCGCATGTAGGGCAGAAGTGAGTTGTCAACTTTAACAGGAAGCTCTCTCTTGCTTGTTTTTTCGTTCAGAGTCACAACGGGCAGGTCTTTAAAGTCCTGAAGATCTTCGTCAGTTAATACCGGAAGCCCATCAATAAAAACCCTTTCGGTATTGGTTTGAGTGGTTGGGAGTTCCTGGGCAGTAATAATTGTTGCAAAAATCAGAGCCAGTGCGGTTAGTAATGGAAAATACTTCTTCATGGATAAGCAGGTTTATTAAAAATCAAATCAATCGGCAAAAATAATATTTCCATTTTGAGTACATGAGGCTCAGATGGGTTGTAAAGTTCAAGTGCTGCTTTGAGCCGGTTTCCATCAGCCTACCTGTATTTGAGAGCGGATTTGACTTTCAACAAAAGTTTTACTTGAAAGAGCCCGAAAATTCAGTTGATGTTGCCTGGTGTGGCTCTTCATTTCCGGAATTATGCTCTATTCCGGTTTTCTCTTTCCGATTTCCCCTTATCTTTTAATCACCAACATTTTCTTTCAATTTTCAAATAAAGGGCGCTGGTAAAATCGAATCCCGGGAGCTATCTCACAGCTACTAATTACATTTTTACTAAGTTTGCTGCTTAATCCTGAATTTTAGTTTTTGATCACACTAACAGTTTAAAAGATCAGGTGTCAGGCAACCACACTACATCAAAGGAGTCATTATTGGGAATCACTTATGACTGAAGCAGAACTTAAAATACTTGAGGGATGTTTGAGTGGTAAGAGAAGCGCACAAAACAAATTGTACAGCAGATACGCACCAGTACTTTTGGGTATTTGCCTGAGGTATGCCCGTAACAAAGATGAGGCGGAAGATATTTTGCAGGATGGATTTATTAAGATTTTTACCAGCATCTCAGGTTTTAGGGGCGAAGGCTCTTTTGAGGGCTGGATGAAACGAATTATTGTAAACACGGCTATTACACATAACAAACAAAGTTTAAAACATTATTTCCATGCTGATATTGATGCTACCGATGAAACGCAGATAATAAAAGATGATGCAGTGGATGAACTCCCGCTGGTGAAAATCCCCCAGACTACACTAATGAACATGATTCAAAAGCTACCCATGGGATACAAAACAGTGTTCAATCTTTATGTTTTTGAACATTACACACATCAGGAAATTGCAGATATGATGGGAATTTCGGTGAATACATCCAAAAGTCAACTGATGAAAGCGCGCAGAGTTCTGGTAACTAAAATTAACCAAATTGTTGAAAGTAAGGCCTTTAATAACGAAGAATGAAAACAGATAAAAATTCGATAGACGAACTTTTTAAGGAGGGTTTGGGGAATTTCACCCAACAACCCTCAACCAGCTTGTGGCGACGAATTTCGTGGCAGATGTTGCGGTTTGAAATTTCCCATTTCAATTTCACCAACATATCCACTGCATGGATTTTGGCTCCGGCCGCAGCCATCGTCATTTTTTCAGTGGTTGCCGTTTATAACTATGATTTCCTGACTAGTTCAGAAACCTCTCCTGTTACCGAACAACTTCAGCCCGGTTCAGATAATTCGAATAGAAATGAAACCGATCTCCGGACGAAAATTGATCCCAATGGGACAAATAAAAATGATGCTACCGCTGACGGGAATTTAGAATCTCTGAATACCGGATCAGCTCCAGAAAAACAGTCTTCATCTGATATTCAGATCAGTAGAAATGATGATAGAATAAAGCAAATAGTTGAAGCAGACACCAAAATTGAAAAAATTGCGACTGAAGAACAGGTTTCAAAAAACCAAAATGCGTCAGCCCAAAGCAACCCTGCATCATCTGAAAATCAGAAATTTACCAGCACGAATTACAAATCTGCTGCTGTAATTACCGGCGAATCGGGTCTGGCTGAGGCCATTGCCCCCCCCGCAGTTAACAGCCATAGTTCAGCCGGCGATTTCATTTCAGAATCACAAGCTATCGCAGAAATGCCGGCAACCGAAACAACCCTTTCAACGTTGAAGAGAAAAGAGCTGATCAACCTTGTCCCGCTTACCACCGAGGAAAAATACCTCTTTTTTCACGGAGCAAATTATACGCTTTATGAAAGCAACTGGGAACGTCATTCTGGTATGCCGAAGGATGAGCAGGAAAATGTTCATGAAACCGGAAAAGTGCAGCGACTGAATTCGATTAATTCATCCCTTGCATTGTTCCTGCGGGGAAGCTACAAGCCACCAAAACGTGACCTGAACTCTCAGCTGGCCAAAAATTCGAAAAGAAAAACTTCCCACTTATCCCTCGCTGCGTATGTTTCTCCTGAAATTACGGAGTATTCACGCGTGGCATCTTCTTCGCGTGAAAGAAGCATTGCAGGAGGTTTTGCCGTAGGTTACAACACTCCGGTTTATATACTCCAGGCAGGCGTTGAAGTGAGCTACCTTTATGACCGGGGAGATTACATGACAAACTTCGGAACCTACGATAGCATTGGGTATTATGAACACGTCAATGGATTCATTATTGATCCTGCGAATCCGGGAAACATAATCTATGATACTCACCAGGTTGCAGTTTGGGATTCGGTGGAGCATGTATCGCATCAGCAGACACAAAATAGTTACACTTATCTTCAATTCCCGGTAATGATCGGCTACAAGGCCTTCGAGCGTGGATTGTTCTCGGCTTACATCAAAGCTGGTCCGAATTTTTCCATTATGCTTGACAAAAATGAACCATCACCTGAATTTTACCAGCCCGGCGCTACCATTCATAGTATTGAAAATTATACATTGCCCAGATCCAGCGCAAACGTGCAAATCCTGATGAGCATTGGATTGCATCTGCAAGCTACTGAGAAATTCGGCTTTTTGGCCGAGCCGTACTATCGCTATTATTTTGGTAATGTTTACGACGGGAACAACAGCGGGACTATCAAAAATCCCTATGGCCTAGGCATTAGAGCGGGAGCGTTTTATACTTTTTAATCCATTCGATCTTTAGCATAATATGAGGTTTACTGTTCTACTTCTTTTTAATATACTCCTGCTTTTGCCTTTCGGGGCCAGCAGCCATGAATACAAGATCTTTATTACCGGACATGTCACGGATATTATCACCGGAAATCCTGTCTCAGCACATGAGGTTACGCTGAAATTCAAACACGACGACCCGCCTTTTTTACACTTCGACCGGGTAACTACCAATGAGTCCGGGAATTTCTCTTTTGTTTTTGATTCTCCGTTGTTCAAAGGAATGGTGCAGATTTCCACGGTAGATTGCGTCAATCAATTGATAACAAACAACATAGAGTTTAACCCCTCCCAAACCCATCTTACTACTTCATTTTCAATTTGTTATAGCCAGCAAAGTAATATTTGCCGTTCGGATTTTTTGTGGGTGAAAAATCCTCTTGAGGACAACCAGTATCTTTTTAGGCAGGCCTCACTCGGTGCTGTTGATAGCTGGAGATGGGATTTTGGAGATGGTAAGACCTCATTGGAAGCTGACCCCGTTCACCGGTTCAACGAAGACGGGCATTTTAAAGTTTGCCTTTCGGTTTTTGGGAATAACGGAAATTGCAGCAGCGAGCAATGTTATTACATTGATTCTAATGATGATACGCTGATTGTGGCCAGGTTTACTCACTATTCCATCCCCGGAAGTACAAATACTATCCAGTTTCATGACCTCTCGTTGGGGAATGTCAATGGATGGATATGGGATTTTGGCGATGGACGGACGAGTTCGATGCAGCATCCCAGGCACAATTACCCGCAGCCGGGAACCTATGAGGTTTGTCTGATTGCATTAAAAACCGGTAATATGAGAGACACCATCTGCATGAGCGTCGAAGCGGGTCCGTTGAACCTCTGTCAGTCGGATTTTCTTGTTTTTTGCGATCCGCTTGATCCGCTTACGCTTCACTTTAAAGGCATGCCAGGGAATGAACCGGATTCATGGGCATGGGATTTTGGAGACGGAAGCATTTCAACCGGTCAAAATACTCATCATACTTACGCTGGTTCAGGGATTTATACTATAGCGCTTACCACATTCAACGATGAAACAAACTGCTCCGATACACATTATCAAACCCTCAGCATTGGCAATCCACAGGAATATATTGCGTGGTTCAAGACCTTTCAGCTTACAGGTAATGAGTTGACATACAGGTTTGCTGACCAATCCACAGGCAATCCCGACCAATGGCATTGGGATTTTGGCGATGGCACTTACTCTGGCCTTGAGAATCCGCTGCATACTTATGCTCAGCCCGGAGCTTATCAGGTCTGTCTTACCGTGATGAGCGATGATGGCATGGTAAGCGATACTTTTTGCACTACCCTGTTTGCCGGGTTAGACCCTGACTGCAGCGCCTCGTTCCGCTATTCACCGAACCCTGAAAATTCGATGGAATTTCATTTCGGTAATACTTCCACCGGCAATCCCGTGCAGTTTGAATGGGACTTTGGCGACGGAACCACTTCAACCCAGGAAAACCCTACGCACATTTTCGTAAATAAAGGTTATTACCGGGCTTGTCTTACCATCACCGACGCAGCGGGCATCTGCTCCGACAGCTATTGCGAAACCATTCTTGTGAACGATGAAAACTTGCAGGCCGACTACAGAACCTTTCCTTACCCGCAGGATATTTACACGGTTCAGTTTGTCAACAAATCTTCCGGACATTACACGGTGCGTTTATGGGATTTCGGAGATGGCGTAACCTCCTATGCAACTGATCCTCAGCATACTTTTACAGAACCCGGTTCTTACATGGTGTGTCTGCATCTTGATGACCCGGCCAACAACCAATCCCATCAAAAATGGACAACCGTAGAAATCGGTAATCCCGCAGAATGCCAGGCTGAGTATTATGACATCAGGTCATTGTACAATCCGCTGGTAATCAGATTTGTTGACCTTTCTTCGGGAGAAATTGCTGACCGTAACTGGTACTTTGGAGATGGAAATAATTCCACACTCAAAAATCCGGTTCACTATTTTAACTCCGGTGGAGTTTACAACGTTTGCCTTGAAGTCACAGACTTTTCGGCCACCTGCACCAGTGAGATGTGCAAAGAGGTTGTAATTGACTTTGAGCCACTTTGTAATGCTGATTTTGAATATGTTATTCAGGATAATTCGCCACTTACCGTCGGGTTCACCGATCTGTCAACCGGAATTATGAACGAATGGATCTGGGATTTTGGTGATGGAAATACTTCACTGCTGGCCAATCCAACGCATTCCTACGCCGATTCAGGTTTGTACCTCGTAACTCTCGCCGTGAGGCACACCGATTCACTGGTTTGGTGCGAAAACAGCATTTCGAAACAGGTGCATGTTTTCGCCCCACCGTTTGAGTGTTTTGCCGATTTTACTGCCTTTCCCGATTCGGGAGTCAATAAGCCGAATCTGTTTCATTTTGTCAATAAATCCACCGGCAATCCTGACAACTACCTGTGGAATTTTGGTGATGGAAGTACTTCTGAAGAGGCAAATCCAGTTCATCAATACTTAAATTCAGGAACTTACCAGGTTACGCTTGCGGTATCTAAAGAAAATCCTTACGGGCAGAGCTGTTCGGACTCGAAGACCAGCCAGATTTCATCACCGGACTATTTCCATATTGGTGGATTCATCTTTGCCGGAAATTTCCCCATCAACAATCCTGCTCCCACCGGAGATACAGCCGAAATCCTGCTTTACCGTTACCGTAGTGATAATATCCAGCCACTTGATACAGCGAGATTTACAGAGTATGGGTACTACTATTCACTCTATCTTCTGAAAGATCATTACCTGATAAAATCCCAGCTCACAAGCGGATCATCCAATTTCAGGAAATATTTTCCCACTTACTTTGGCAACGACCTCACCTGGCAGCAGGCAAACATCTGCCTGGTGGCTGATTCCAACCATTATCACCTGAATGTCAATCTGATAGCAATGAATGAAATGACCACAGGGATCGGTGCAATCAGTGGGTCAGTACTTTATTTCCCTCAAAAATCAACTGAGGTGATACCGGTTGAAAAAACAGTGGTCCTGATGCTCAACGAACAGCAGCAGCCCGTCAATTTCCTTTTTACCCAAAACAACGGGATGTTTAGTTTCGAAAATCTTCCGCTGGGAACTTACTACCTGCTCGCCGAATCAGCAGGGAAGGTTTGTATTCCAGTGATGGTTACACTCACACAGGAAAATTCTGTAATAGGCGACATTCAGCTTGACCTGCACGATCAGGGTGCAACACCGGTGAATGAAAAACCCGCGTCACAAAATTCTCAGGTAACGATTTTCCCAAACCCCGCGAATGAGCTACTCTACGTTTCATTCTCACAGACAATCAGTTCCTTTGTCGAAATTAGCATTTCCGACATTTCGGGCAGAGCAATTTACCGCAATGATTTTCAGGCTGCTGAAGGGCAAAATCTGATCCGGGTACCTGTAGCTGCATTTCAGAATGGATTGTACTTCCTTCAGATTATTGACGCCAGGAGAGGTTACTTAAAAACTTTGAAGTTTATCAAATAGCGGCCAACCCATCACTGCCAAAAAAGCTGTAAGTAAATCAATTTCCGTTATTTCCCTTAAGATTCCCGATTTTTATCCGTTAAACAGTCCATTAACAGGTTGATGGGGTTTGGTTAATGTCGGGGTGAATCAGGAAATGATTTTGCCCCCCATAAAGTGCTGCATTTGGTATAAGAAACACAGCAAACCTGACAGGTTTTGGAAAACTGTCAGGTTTGGCTATCAAACCAGCCCCAACTGTAGTGAGGGGCTGGCTTCCCTGGCTGGGATTAAAGCTCCGCAGAGGATTGCAGCCATTGACCTTCAATCGTTATTTTGTTGTTCACCTTTTCTAAAAGCACCGAAGAAATGCTGCGAATAAAACTCATATTCGGCGATGGATTCTTTGGATAAATGGAAAGAACGCACCCCGGTAAGCCGGTAGCGGGTTTCAGGAGTAATCTGATAGCCTGCAATCAGCCGTTTGTAGTGCATGCACTGAATTTTCTCCGGCGAAACCACAACGAACCAGGCGTTTTTGTATGGATAATCCTGGTACTTGTCGTCGAATTCAAAAAAGCCGTTGGCTCTGAACTTCACTTCAAGGTAGAACAAATCCCCTGTTTCGGCGCTTTGCACCACAAAATCGGGCATGTAGCGGAGGTTCTTGCTGGTCGTGTGATAGTCGTTTTTGATGTTCTTGCTCAGGAAAGGGTGAATGCGCTCCAGGCCATAGTTGAAAACATTGTAACCGTTGTGGCTAAACAGATCCTGGATCAGTTGCTCGGCCATGCGCCCTTTGAGGATGTTGAGGTTGAAGTTATTTGACTGCATAAGATAGTTATTAGTAAAATGAATGTTCCAAATCAGTCCCTCTATCACCGTTGGGCATTAAATATTGTTAGTGCCTGCTAGTGAATGAATTAAATCCATACTGACCTCCTTTACTCCTTCAATTTCTTCACTTCCCGGTCGAAATCACTTTCATAGGTATGGTCTTGTATCACCCTGAATTTGTCGAACT
>Ga0209835_1000404_pt1 | contig 28850 bp, 27 predicted proteins | sample LakKivwa52mmetaG_FD_184138 | JGI IMG/M metagenome (GOLD analysis project Ga0209835, IMG submission 184138) | Anoxic lake water microbial communities from Lake Kivu, Rwanda to study Microbial Dark Matter (Phase II) - Lake Kivu water 52m metaG... | ecosystem: Environmental > Aquatic > Freshwater >... | reverse complement strand
TTTATGTTCACAAAATCCAAGGAGAAAGGAGGTGACTTGGGGTAGTTAAGGAGGTTGGTAAAGTGGTAGTGAATTCTGTGTGTTGAGTTAAGTTTTTGAATCACGAATCCCGCCTTCGTGGAGAGAAACTGCCACTTCGGCGGGCAAGCACGATTCACGAATCACAAAAAAACTGAGGAGGAAAAGAGATGAAGAGATTTATTGTATTGAGTTTCGTTGCATTGCTGGTTCTTGCTTTCGGAACCATGGCATTTGCCCAGGCAAAGAAAGAAGAACCAAAATTGGACTTCAGGGCATCAGGGTTTATCACAACGTTTAGTACCTGGGGCCAAAACATCACAACGGGTAACGCTGGAGCGGGTATGTATGGTAGTGTCGGAGCCGCTTTTCAGCCTGGTCCTCTTGGAGTTGCCTATGACGAAACCGTTTCCTGGATGGCCACTCGGGCAAGGCTCAAATTCGACGCCGTTATGGGCAAAAGTTTGAGCGGAACAATCTTCTTCGAGACGGACTCCACCCGATGGGGTGAAACCGGTGATGGCCGAAATAAACTTGGAGTTTGGTCTGGTGACCGGGCTGCCCTCGAAATCAAGAATGTCTACGTCGATTTTGGCGTTCCTGGCATCCCCATCCCCATCTCCGTGAGAGCAGGCCTTCAGCCCTTAGCCATGAGGCCAAACATGCTACTGTATACGGATGGTATGGGCATCACCACTAACATAAAAGTCGACCCGGCTAACATTCAGCTTCTATGGTTCAAGGCTCTGGAGAACAAGGATTATGCATCTGACGATGTGGATATCTATGGTCTCCATGTGAATGCCAAAGTCGCCACTGTTACCGTTGGCGGTTACGGGATTAACTATAATATGAATACCTATCCATTCGCGGATGGAGACATCAGCAACCAGGGAAATTTCTGGTGGTTGGGAGTTTATGCGGATGGCAAGGTAGGTCCTGTCAACCTCAACTTCGATTTCATCTATGACCATGGAAAAGTTGAAAGCAAAACCCCCGCATTAAGTGATGTTAAATACAGGGGCTGGGCAACACGGGCTAAAGTTGATTTTCCTTTGGATAAGATCAACGTTGGATTCGTCGGAATGTATGCTTCCGGTTCTGACACCCGCAAAACAAGCGTCGCTGGTCTCCCCGCTGCAGGTGTGACCAAAGTCAGTGGCTATGTCATGCCTCCCGGGTCAGAAGCCTTCGCCATCTTCGCCGAAAGCTTAGTCTTCTATGGCACTGGAATCAACAACGTTGGCTCCGGTATTGGAGTCGCTGGAAATTACAGCCAGGTGTCCAGAGGCACCCTTGGTGGAACCTGGATGGCAAAACTCTATGGAAGTTTCAAGGCCACACCCTGGTATAAAGTTACCCTCCAGGGGCTTTATATCGGAGACACCACAAAGAACGGAAATACCGTTGGTACTGCAAGAAAATCAGATGGAACCCTCCGGGATGACAAGTCCATCGGATGGGAAGTTGACCTGATCAACGAAATCCAGATTTACAAGAACCTCAAATTTAATATCGGCATTGGAGCCTTGTTCCCGGGTGATGGCTTGAGATACTGGGATTCAGTTACATCTTCGAACGACAAGCCGAAGACCCCCTGGGCTTTCCTCACTGAACTATCCTACACCTTCTAACCGACCTGCCTGCCAGCAGGCTGGAGCGCGTAGCCAAAAGGGCGGTCATTTCGACCGCCCTTTTTTTGTCTTGACTTTTAATGGGGAATGCATCATTATTTCAAGGAAGGTGAGAAGTCGAATGATTCAAAACAAGCTAATTCTCTTAATTATTTTTGTCTGTATGGGGGTGGTCTTATCTTTCAATCCAGTTTTTGCGCAAACCCACCCCCCCCTCACCCCCCCCTTACTAAAGGGGGGAGAAGGGGGTGTTATATTAGATATCAGGGAGCGCCTCATCAGGATTGAGGAAGGGCAAAAAACCCTCAATCAAAGGATAGATGAATTGGATAAGAGACTCAGTAGCAGGATAGATGAATTGGATAAGAGACTTGGCGGCAGAATAGATGGTTTTGAAAAACGGATGGATTACCTCGTAAATCTTATTTATGTAGTTCTCGCTGGAATGTTCACCCTTGTTGGTTTTGTCCTCTGGGACCGACGCTCCGCCCTTGCCCCTGCCATAAGAAGAACACGAGATATTGAAGAAAGAGAGGAAAAGCTTGAGAGGGCCATTAAAGAATTTGCCCTTAAGAACCCTGATATGAAGGAAATCCTCAAAAGCCTCGGGTTGCTTTAGGAATTAGGAAGCCATCCTGCAGCAGGAGCAGGAAATAATTCAAAGAAAGGATCTATGATTTTTCCTGAGTTCCTGGTCTCCTTATTGGATATTGTTCCCGCCTTGACATCTTCCTTAAAATTGGTAATATAACAGCAATACTTCCCCCTCCTCCTGCCCTCCTCCCACAAGGGGAGGAGGGAAAATGGAGAGACCTTCTCCCGCAAGGAGATAAGGGACAAAAACAAGGAGTCATCATGATTGAAAAAAGAAGAAGATTGTTTCATCTTTGCGTTTTATTTATCCTATCGGTCTTTCTCCTCACCTCCTGTTCCAGCCTTCCGCTGATCGGGAAGAAGGAGGAGAAGAAAACCGAAAAACTTCCTGAGGGAAAGACCGTGAGGGTCGAAGGCATGGAGACGGTCAAAGGCGTCAATCCTACAAGACCCGATGCCCCTCCTGCTAAAAAACCTTCTCCTGAATCTGCCCCAAAGCGGGAACCGGAGACCAGAGTCACTTCTGCTCCTTCACGGCCATTTGTCGGCGCTCCCCTCGGTTTCGAGTCGCAACGACTTCCCTTCCTCCAGATGGGCTTTAAGAAGAAGGTGGCCATTCTGGATTTTGAGAATAAGACGACTTATCAGGAGGAGATGATCGGAGAGGCAGTGGCAAAAAGGCTTGCCGACAAATTAGAGGCGACCCAGAGGGTGGTCATCATGGATAAGGCTGTCGTCTCAGAGATGTTAAAAAGAGAAGGAGCCAAATTTGACGACCTGACTGAACTGCCGGTGATGAAACAGGCTCACCGGTCCCTGGGGATTCAGGCTTTTGCGCTGGGCGCGGTCACGGATGTAAGCATCCTCTCCTCCAAAGCCTCGGAGACATCGGATGAAGAGGTCTCCTTTGCCACAGCAAAAGTGGAGGTCCGTCTCATCGATGCCTCCACAGGAAATCTACTCAAGACCTTCATCGGGAGAAGTCCTATTTTCGGCACGAAGGAGAGTGGAGAGGGCAGTCGTGGAAAGGCTGTCATAAAGGCAATCGATTTGGGCCTGGAGGATATTCTGGAAGGGCTTTTCAGACAGCTTGACTACCTGGACTGGACAACCACGATTGCAAAGATCGAAGGAGAGAACCTTTTTATCAATGCCGGCAGACTTTCCGGGCTGAGGGTCGGAGACACCCTCGAGATTTATGAGCCCGGGAAAGAGATCATTCACCCCGCCACGAAGATCTCTCTCGGATGGACCACTGGCCAGCTGAAAGGAGTTGCCAGGGTTTCCGAACTCTTCGGCGTGGATGCGGCCATCGGAAAAGCGGTCCAAGGGACCGGCTTCAGTTCCAACGATGTGCTGAAATCGACGATAAGATAACATTGTTGGTCTCGTAAAAAGTCTGAAAATACACCTTTCTGTCATTCCAGCCCCGTATTAAGTACGGGGTGAACTCCAGCCGGAATCCAGTGTTTTCCTGGATTCCCGCTTTCGCGGGAATGACGTGCTCTCTTGAGATTAATGACGCTGTGTATATATGAGACTTTTAATAAGCCTTCCGAATCGAACAGAGTTGGGATTTCATCTGGGGATAGCCCATGATCGGCTCTCTTAGATGAAGGTCGGTCAATATATTTACGTTTGCTTCTCCCGGCCAGCCATGAGGAATGGACACGACCCCTTCCGCCATGTCCTCCGTCAACAAAGCCTTGACCTTGATCTGACCCCGATTCGACTCCACCACGATGGTGTCTCCGCTTTTCACTCCATATTTCCCTGCCGCCCTGGGATGAATCTCCGCAAAGGGCTCCGGGCACTGCTTCTTCAGATCCTGGATGTTCCGATGCTGGCCGTGCGTATAATAAAGGATTCGCGCTCCCGTAGTGAGAATGAGCGGATATTTCCCGTATAAGTCTTTGTTCAATGGACTCTGATCCGGCTCCCGATAAGTAGGAAGAGGATCGAAGCCCGCCTTTTCAAAAGTTTCGGAATAGATCTCAATCTTTTTGGATGGGGTTGAAAAACCTTTTATCTCGTATCCATCCATTCCGTATTTTTTAGCCATATAATAAGCGCCCGCTATCTTGTCCTCCTTCAATTCCTTGTAACTCAGGCCGGATGGTTTCAACTCAAGCTCCACCACCTCCTCATCACTCACCCATGGAAAGACCTCTCCCATTCCCATCTTATTGGCCAATGCTTTCCAGAACGAAAACTCCGATTTGCACTCGAACAATGGCTCAATCGCCTTTTTCCTCAGCATCAAGTAGGGCATCCCGTGACAGACATTGTAACTGTAAGCCAGCCCGTTCTTCTCAAGGTGCGTGCATCCCGGAAGCACATAATGAGCAAGCTCGGCGGTCTCTGTCATAAACAGATCCAGAACCACTAAAAGTTCGAGTCTTTTCATCGCCTCCCTGAAGGCTTTCGAATCGGGCATGCTGACAACTGGATTTCCCCCGGTCACGATCAGCGACTTGATCACACCAGGGACACTGTCAGGAAAACACATCACCTGCCCGTAAGGACTTTTCCTGCCCCAGATCTCATAAAAGAGTGAATAATCTTCTGCGCCAATGGGAGTTCTATCGGTAGTAATGCCCAAACCTGTCAGGGAAAGCCTGGGACTCACCACCCAGCCCCCCGGGTTGTTGATATTTCCTGTGATCGTTTGAAGGATGGCAAAGGCCCGGCTATTCTGCGTTCCGTTTGCTGTCTGGTCTTGAGTATTCGTCCCCTGGAAAATACTGGCGTTTTCTGCAGTGGCATAAAGCCGCGCAAGTTTCTTGATGTCTCCAGCCGGAATCCATGTGATTTTCTCCGCCCATTCCGGCGTATAAGGTTCGATATGAACCACTAATTTATCAAATCCATGAGTCCACTTCTCTATAAAATCCTTATCAAAAAGATTCTCCTTGATGATGACGTGCATCAAGGCGAGAGCAAGGGCTCCGTCTGTCCCGGGACGAATGGGCAGATACATTTCAGCCTTTTTTGCGAGGGGAATTCGTTTGGGGTCGATCACTACAATCTTCGATCCTTTCGGAAGATTTTCTTGAATGGCCAGATCCAGGGGAAAGTCAGATTGCTCGGGATTGTGGCCCCAGAGCACATAAAGTTTGGTATCCTTTTCTTCAACCGGATACTTTCCAAAAGTCATCTGCCTGGCCCGGATACGCATTCGATAGCAGATCCCCTCTACAGAGATGAAATTGGGAGAGCCAAAAGCTCCTTTAAACCGTTGGGCCAATTCCATCATCTCGAAGTTTTCCACTCCAATGGACCCGGAAAAGATACTCAGGATCTCCGGCCCAAATTCCTTTTTCAGTCCCTGCAGTTGATCAGCAATGTCTGACAGGGCATCGTCCCACGTCACTCTCTCCCACTTTCCCTTCACCTTCTTCAGGGGATATTTGAGGCGATCAGGGTGATAGACCATCTCAATGGCTCTTTCACCTTTGGGGCAGAGTTTACCTTTGTTCAGGGGATGGTCTTTGAGCCCCTCCACTTTTTTGATCTTTCCATCCTCAACCAGGACATTCATCCCGCAACTGTGGTAACAAATCGTGCAATCCGTAGCCACCCATTTTGATCCTGAGTTTTTCATTGCCCTTCCCTCCATCGCTTAAGTCCATTCAGGTCTGTTGTCAAACCTATCCCATGGATGATCAATTTATTCACCTCATCACAATGCTCCAGCAGATCATACTGTTCACCCTTGAGTAACCACCGGGTAACAACATGTTCTAAAATGCCTAATATCAATTGCCGGGTGATATAAATATTCACATCCTTTCTAATGATACCCTCCTCCTGCCCTTCTTTGATAATTTCGAGAATCCGGTCGGTTAAATTCTTAAATGAGTCGTAGGCTTTGGTCTTGGCAAAACTTTTGTTGACCCTCATCTCAAGCATCAACGTTCTGCCGTATTCAGGATTCATCTTAAAAAAATAGAGGTAATACCAGATAAATTTTCTGATCTTATTAAACGCTCCCGTGATCCCCTGTAAATGCAACTCAAGCTCCCTGCAAAAATCCTTTGTTTTCTCGACAGGAATGGAAAAGAAAAGGTCCTCTTTATTTTTGAAGTATTGATAGATCGTTCCTTCGGCGACCTCTGCCTTTTGAGCAATTTGAGAAATAGTTGAATTTTGAAAATTGTTTTTGCTGAAGACGTCTATCGCAGCTTCAATGATCAGTTGTTTTTTTAGGTTTTTGTCCGGCATAGAGAGATGATAAAATTCATAATTGAATTATGTTCATTAATAATATGTATAAAAAATATTGTCAAGTATTTTTTATACATATTACAATAAGTTAAAAATTTGAATGATATTCAATTATTAGCTCTTGTATCCAAAATGAAGTCTGGGTAGAGACGGAAAGCGTATCCGAAATTCTCACCCTGCCCTGTCAAGAAAGTCTCAATTCTCCACTCTTTTCCAAAGAGGGGCATAAGAGTTCATTTATATGGCTTAAATCCATAACTGAGGGGTACAAGTCATTAAGAATTTCGGTTCTTTCGTGAAAAAGTTGAAAGACCCATAAAATAATTCATAAGGAGTTGATATCCTGAAACATTTACATAGTAACTTGTGCAATACCGCATCAGTAGAGAGTTTCAGAGGATTTCAGATCAAAAATCACCTTCAATTGTGATAATTTCGATATGTAATATGCCTGAAATCTATATATGGCACGGCATTGCTTAGCATGGATGACATAAAGGTCTAAAAATAATAACTATTTCGCTCCGTGAAATCTTCTTTCAACTTTTTTACGAAAGAAGGAGAATTTCTATTGACAAGAGAGGGGCTAAATGGTAGATAAATTGGGTAAATAAATCCAAAAGGAGGTTTACAAATGAAGCGTTTATTTATTCTCATTAGTCTCGTGGCTTTTAGCATCACCCTTTCTCTCGGTTTGTGCGAAGCCCAGATAAAACCGGGGTGGCCGAAGTCCGTAACCATCGGAGCCGCGCCTGTAGGCGGGGTCTATTTCGTATGGATGGGGGGATTCGCAAAACTTCTCCATGATAAGGTGGGGGTTCCTGCAAATGTTGAGACAACCGGGGGTCCTGTCCATAACACCCAGTTGGTGGATGCCAAACAACTCGATTTCGGGGGAGTGACCGCGGCTCCGGTCTGGGAAGGATGGACCGGTGAGGGCTGGGCCAAAGGGAAAAAACATCAAAACACCCGAGTGATCTTCCCCATGTATGCCACCTATTTTCAGATGTACGCCCTGAAAAAAACCGGGATTAAAACGATCCAGGACCTCAACGGTAAAAGCATCGGGGTCGGTCCTGTTGGCGGAACACCCGCCACTTACTGGCCAAAAATTCTTGAGGCCGCCGGGGTCAAACCTGGCCGAATTACCAATGCAGGGTCATCCGATCTCAATTCCCAGCTCAAGGACGGAATGCTCGATGCCAATGGACAATCCGTAGGACTTCCATGGGGACTGATTAATGAAGTCGAGACGACCCATGACGTCAACGTCATCGGTGTTCCAAAGGCCGATGCCGAAAAGTTCATCGCCAAATATCCTCTCTTTGCTCCCGGAGTGATTCCAAAGGGATACTATAAAAGCAACAAGGATTACGATGTGGAGACCATTACGGTCTGGAACTTTATGATCGCCCATAAAGATGTTCCCGGCGATTTTGTTTACGAGGTGGTCAAGAAGACCTTTGAAAATGTGGATATCCTTATCACGACTCACGCATCGGCAAAAGAGACAAAACCAGAGCCCATCATTTTTAGTCCCACCCCCCTCCATCCGGGAGCAATAAGGTATTATCGAGAAAAGGGCATCAAGATTCCGGATAAATTGATCCCTCAATAAAAACGATGGATGATCTCAAAGTGTTTTGAATCAAGAGGGTGTGCGGATGGACCATGGCTGCCATGGCCATCCGCATTTTTTTAAAAACCTTTAATCCCAACAGGGAAAATACGGGAGAAAGGGGGAGAAAGATGGCAGAAGAGAAAGTTGTCGATATAAAGGTGGTCGAGAAGAAACTCGAGGAGATGCATATCAAGGATATCGAAGTCTCCGGCGGAAGGGAACTGACGGGAATCATTTCAAAAGCTGTCTTTGTGATCGGCCTGGCCATGAGCCTCTTCCACATCTATGTCCTGACCATTCGGGCCATCGACCCCTGGTATTTTCGAACCATGCATGTTGTTTTTGCAGGCGTCCTCGTTTTTGCATTGGTTCCAGGATGGAAAAAATCGCCAAATGATAGGATGCATTGGGTGGATTACCTTTTCGTCCTGTTAATCGTCGCCCCTGCCGTCTATATCTTCAGCGTGTTTGATGAATGGATCTATCGGGTCGGCGTCGTTCCGAATCAATGGGACTTTTTCTTTTCAGTCCTCTTTGTCATCGCTGTCTGGGAAATGGCCAGAAGGGCCACCGGCTGGCCTTTAGCCATTTTATCCGGCCTTTTTATCCTCTACGGGTACTTCGGAAATTATATGCCCGGCCTCTTCTACCATAAGGGATATTCCTGGCCCAGGATGATAACTTTTCTCTTCAGTCTTGATGGAATCTTAAGCCTTCCCATCCTCGCCTCCGCCCATTATATTTTTATCTTCGTCTTATTCGGCGCCTTTATCGAGGCCTCCGGAGCAGGGAGGTTTTTTGTCGACCTGGCTCGATGCGCCACAGGGCGTCTCAGAGGAGGACCGGGCAAGGTCTCCATCGTTTCAAGCGCTTTCATCGGAACCGCCTCAGGATCGTCCGTCGCCAATGTCGTAGTGGATGGGGTCTTCAATATTCCGATGATGAAGCATGCGGGATTTAAACCCCATATTGCAGGCGCGATTGAAGCGATGAACTCTGCCGGAGGACAGATCGTTCCACCGGTCATGGGAGCTGGTGCCTTTCTCATGGCAGAGATTCTGGGAATCCCTTATGCAAAAGTGGCTCTGGCAGCAGTCATCCCCGCGGCGCTATATTATTTTGCCGCTTACTGGATGATCGACTTCTATTCCGCCTCGGCTGGATTATGGGGAATGAAAAAGGAAGAGCTCCCTGTCTTTCGAAGGATTATGGTTGACAAAGGATACCTTCTTATTCCCCTTGTTGTTCTGGGCGTTTCTCTGATGGTTTTAATGTATTCTCCCTACCGCTCTGCGCTGTACGCGATCATTTCTCTTATTATCGTCAGCTGGATTCGCAAAGGGGATCGATTAGGATTTAAAAGAATCATTGAGACCCTGGCCAAAGGGGCAAGGACCTCTATAGAAATTGCAGCCACCTGCGCGGCAGCCGGAATTATCGTCGGTGTCCTGACGCAAACCGGCCTGGGAATGAAATTTGCGATGATCATCATCGAATATTCAGGCGGAAGCCTCATCCTCGCCCTCGTCTTTTCGATGATCATCGCCATTATCCTCGGGATGGGAATGCCTACCACTGCGGCTTATGCCATTTCAGCTTCAGTTCTGGCTCCTGCTTTGATTCAACTCAAAGTACCTCCCATCGCCGCCCATCTCTTTATCTTTTACTTCGCCTGTCTCTCAGCATTAACGCCACCCGTAGCCTTAGCCGCTTTTGCCGCCGCCGCCATTGCCAATGCAAGGACATGGGACGTAGGATGGCAGTCGATGCGTTTCGCCATTGCAGGGTTTATCATCCCTTATATGTTTATCTATGGGCCTGCAATGGTCCTGATCGGCAATGCAACTGAAATTACCCTGGCCATCATCACAGGTCTGGTCGGAACCATGGCTCTGGCCGCCGCAGTGCAAGGATGGTTATTGAAAAGGGCCACGCTCATCGAGAGAGGCATTCTCCTGGTGGCTGCGCTCACCCTGATCAAGCCAGGATGGGAGACCGACCTGATTGGATTTGGGTTACTCGCCATTGTGGCAGCCATCCAATATGCAAAGATGAGGAAGAAATAGCCGTTTACCAATACAGATGGTCTCATAAAAAATCTATAAAGGCGATTTTTTGTCATTCCTGCGGAAGCAGGAATCCAGTATTTTCATCAAATTAGAGTGCGTATTTATAATTCTCTGGATTCCCGTTTTCACGGGAATGACAACTTTTTACAAGTCCATCGAAAAAGGGGGAGAAGGCACATTTTCCCATGAAGAGATCACATCAAATCGCGGTCATCCCGGGGGACGGGATTGGAAAAGAGGTGGTCTCAGAGGGCATTAAATGTTTAAAAGCCCTTTCCAAGATCTTCGAGAATATCGAGTTTGAGTTCGAATCCTTTCCATGGGGTAGCGAATATTATTTACAGCACGGCAGGATGATGCCTGAGGATGGCCTGGAGGTCCTAAAGAATTTTAACGCCATCTATCTCGGCGCAGTGGGTGATCCGCGAATTCCTGATGATGTGACCCTTCACGGACTTCTCCTCCCTATCAAATTCGGGTTTGACCTCTATGTGGGCCTTCGCCCGGTCTATCTCTTCCCGGGGGTGGACTGTCCATTAACCCATGTCTCCGAAGGAGAAATTGACATTGTCGTCGTTAGAGAAAATACGGAGGGGGAATATTCGAACATTGGAGGAATAGTCGGAGTCGGAGATAGTGAACAAGCCCTTCAGGGCGCTCTCTTCACCAGAAAAGGAATCGAAAGGATCATCACCTTTGCCTTTGAATATGCGAAGGCAAAAGGGAGAAAGAAGGTCACCTCCATCACCAAGTCGAATGCCCAGCGATATGGGATGGTCCTCTGGGACAGAATCTTTAAGGAGGTAGCAGCCGGATATTCTGAAATCCGAACCGAATCCAAACTGATCGACGCCGCCTGCATGGATGTCGTGCGGAATCCAAAGGGGTATGATGTGATTGTCGCCTCCAACCTTTTTGCCGACATTCTTTCAGACCTCACTGCTTCGGTCACAGGAGGCATGGGACTGGCGCCAGGAGCAAGTTTCAACCCGAAGGACAGGACTTATCCCGGTTTTTTTGATCCGGTCCACGGCTCTGCCCCGGACATCGCCGGAAAAGGCCTTGCCAACCCCATTGCGGCGATCCTCACAGCAAAGATGATGCTGGATAATCTTGGCGAGAAAGAGGCAGGAAATCTCCTGTATCAGGCAGTCAGAAAGAACTTGGCAGAGAAAAATGTGAGGACAATGGATCTCGGGGGTCGTTCAAAGACGAATGAGGTTGGAGACGATATCGTCAGAATCCTCCGCTCCTCCTAAAAAAAGGGGACAGGCTACTTTTTTAATTAAAACCTAAATTGAGCGGTTTTTCTGTGAACATTTTGCTTCTGTAGGGGCGGTCCTCTGTGCCTGCACACCGAAGTGCTATGGCACACAGGTGTGGCCGCCCAGTTCGGGAGCCCGCGCCTGCCTGCTGCAGGCAGGGAGGGGGCTCCCCTACAACATCTTCAACCCAAAGAGGAAAATCACCTGTCAGGTGATTTAAAATCCCAGCCAAAACCCCGTTGTCGCTGTTTCTTTCTTAAAAAAACCGCTCAATTTGGGTAAAATCTCCTCCTTCTTCCTTCAAGAAAAAGTAGCCTGTCCCCTTTTTTGCATTGAGCGGATGATGTCCTGGGCAGCTTCTTGAACCTCTGGGACGACCCTTTTCATCTTCTGGTCATTGAGGCTCGAAGTAAACCCCACGGCCCAGATGGCAGCAGGAGGAAGGGAAACCGTTTGAATCGGGGCTGCAATGGCTCTCACGCCGATGAGATACTCTTCATCATCAATGGCATACCCCCTTGTCCTGGTCTCCTCGACCTGTTTAAGAAAAACTTTAGGGTCGGTCAATGACTTTGGCGTAAACCTCATCAACTCCACCTTCTGGAGGATCTCCCTCGTTTTCTTCTCATCGAGCTGGCTGAGGAAGACCTTTCCGGTGGCCCCTGCAAGAAGCGGCAGCCGGGTCCCCGGGGGCGAGGTGATCTTCATCTCATTATGAGATTCCACAACATCGAGAATGGTGATATGATCGCCGTTCATAATGCCGAGAAAGATCGTCTCTCCAACCTTATCCATTAATCTTTCCATTGGGCCCCTGGCGATCTCCCTCCATTCGATTTTTCCATAGGTCTTCCTTCCAAGTTCCAGCAGGGTATATCCGACATTGTATCTCTTATCGATGGGATCGCGGACCAAAACTCCCAACTCTTCGAGAGAAGACGTGATACCATGGACAGTGCTCTTCCCAATCTTTAACTGTTTGGCCAGTTCGCTCACGCCAAGCCCGAAAGAAGAATCGGCGATGGCATGAAGAATTTTAAAGGCTTTTTGAACGGAGGGCGCCGAATAGGTGCTCTTTTTCATTCGTTCACCATATTGAACTCTCTGGATTAAGATACAGGATTAGTTCCCCCTTTGTCAATAGGCATTAACAGCCTCATCATTGATTTGACAGAAACATTGGGAAATCTCCCCTCACCCCTCTTTGCCAAAGAGGGGTAATTCCTCCCTTTGGAAAAGGGAGGTTAGCAGGGATTTTACAAATTGATGACTTTACTATTTTGAGGTTGTTAATACTCGTGCTCCTTGCAATAAATCTTGACAAGATGGGTCTATGTGCTATGATTAGCTTAATTCTGATTGTTCATTATGAAGAACAATCTTCATCGGGAGATGAAAGGATGACAACCGAATCCATTCAGCCGATAAGAATGATGAAGTATGCCAGGCCCCAGCAGGAATGGAAGGTGATCATTGCCATCTATCTCTATCTGGCAGGAATGGGGGCCGGTTCATTTATCATCGGCATCCTGATCCACTGGACGGGGGTAACCTTCGATCCTTTGTCCATTCCTTTTGTTGATTTTTTGGGCGTCCGTTTCGACCTCGCAAAGTTTCTGCTCTTATGGGGGCCGATCATGGTCTCCATCGCCGCCCCTTTTCTGATTCTGGATCTGGGGATCAAATGGAGGTTCATGTATGCTTGTTTGAATCCTCGAACCTCATGGGTGGCGCGTGGATTTATCATCCTCTCCGTCTTTATCGTCTTTGGATTATTGATTCTCGCAAAGTCTCTTTTGCCTTTTAAATGGCTTAATCCCGAATCCGGCCTCTGGCTCATCCCGGAGGGAATTGCCTTTGTCTTTGCCTTTGCGACCGCCCTTTACACGGGCATCCTTTTAAAGGCGACGAAATCGGTCCCTTTGTGGAATACGCCACTGCTGCCCCTTCTTTTTCTCACATCTGCGCTCTCAACAGGATCGATGGCCATCATCCTCTCCACTCTCGGAACCGGTCTGCTTTCCTATCACAGCGGGGCGATGAAGGTCCTAATGGTTGGAGAGCAGATCTTTGTGGTGATCGAAGGGATCGTCCTCTACCTCTTCCTCTCCCGCAGATACAAGGCTTCAGAGCAGGGAAGAGAGTCGGTTCGCCTTCTGATGACGGGCAAATTGCGGTATGTCTTCTGGCAGGGCATCATCCTTCTCGGTTTTCTCTTCCCAATCGTTCTCGAATGGATATCCAAACATTACCAGAGTTCCGCACTATTATTTATCGCCGGCCTCTCGCTCTTAACTGGCGGTTTTTTTCTCAGACTGGGGCTGATCCAGGCAGGCATTAAAGATCAGATCCCGATGCAAAGGCTGATGGAAATTCAGTATGGCCTGATAAAAAATCCAAAATAAACATTTAAAAATCTCCCCTCCCCCTCTTTTCCAAAGAGGGGCAATTCCTCCCTTTGGCAAAGGGAGGTTAGGAGGGATTTTACAAATAGATATCTTCACTATATTAAGTCTGCTAATATACGTTTGATGATGGAGACTCAAATGGACCAAAAAGTGCTGGTGGTTGATCAGCAAAAATGTACGGGGTGCCGCCAGTGCGAGCTGGTCTGCTCCGTCTATCATACCGGGGCAAGCAATCCGAGTCGTTCCAGGGTCAGAGTGGTCAAATGGGAACAGGTGGGGATCTACCTTCCGATGACCTGCAATCACTGTGAAGAAGCTTACTGCGTCGAAGTCTGTCCGACCAAGGCCTGCCACAGGGAACCTGACAAGGATAACCGTGTGGTCATCGATAAGAAGCTTTGTATCGGATGCAGGACCTGTATCATTGCCTGTCCTTTCGGCCAGCCTTTCTTCGATCACCAGGAACGGGTCACTGTAAAATGCGACTACTGCGACGGTGATCCGCAATGTGTGGCCTTTTGCAATATCAAAGCCATCTCCTTTGTGGAGGCTGACAGGGCGCAGATGGCTAAAAAGAAGGAGGCCGCCAACAGATTGGCCGATCTCTTGAAGCAGGCAAGAGGATAAGCCATGCTGACACCGGATGAGCGGGAAAGGTATGACCGGCAGATATTGATCGAGCAGATCGGTCCGGAGGGCCAGGAAAAGCTCAAACGGTCACGGGTGGTTATTGCCGGCGCCGGCGGCCTTGGCTCTCCGATCGCCATCTATCTTACGGCGGCCGGAGTCGGGATGATTCGATTGATTGATCACGATCGGGTATCTTTGAGCAACCTGAACCGACAGATCCTGCACCGGGAAGAGGACATCGGGAAGAAGAAGGTTCAATCTGCCGCAACAAAATTGCGAAACCTGAACCCGGGGGTAAACATTGAGGCAATCGATGAAACGATTACCGAAGCCAATGTCTCCCGGCTGATGGATGGCTGTGATGCCATTGTAGATGCCATGGATAACCTGCCGACCCGTTACATCCTCAATCGCTGTGCGATTGAAAAGAATATTCCGTTCTTTCACGGAGCCATCCGTGGCTTCGAGGGAAGGGCCATGACCATCCTTCCCGGAAAAACAGCCTGCCTCAGATGCATGTATCGGGGGTCAGTGCCGGAAGAGAAGTTTCCTGTCATTGGCGTTACTCCTGCAGTCATTGGATGCATTCAGGCGACAGAGGTGATCAAGCATCTCTTGGGGATCGGGCAACTCCTGACCAATCGCTTGCTCATGTATGATGGACTGGAGGCTCTTTTTACGGAATTTGCTGTCAACCGGAACCCGGAGTGCGACCATTGCGGGAATTTCCTCACCCCATCCCCTCCCTATCCCTCCCCTTGAAAGGGAGGGAATTCTGTCAGTACCTTTCTGAACTCCTCCACCTTCAAGGGGGAGGTTGGAAGGGGGATGGGGTAAATGAAAGGATATAAGAGCAAAGTTAGCCCTTATCCCGGATAAGTAAAAGGAATAAAACATGTCCGTCAAAATTCATATTCATGCGACCCATCGTCGGTATACCAACGGTCAGGAGGTTGTGGCCGTGGAGGGAAATACGATTGGGAAATGTTTGAACCATCTCATCCAACAGTTTCCAGGAATGGAAAAAGCCATCTTTGCCAAAAAAGATAAACTTCATAACATCGTCGAAGTCTATCTCAACCATGCCAGCGCCCACCCGAATGAACTCGCCAAACCCGTCAAGGATGGAGACGAAATCCACCTCATCCTCATGCTCGCCGGCGGATAAGGTTGACATCGGAATCAAAATAGTATAAATGATTGTTTAATTTCATGGAGGGATAAATATGGCCGAGTGTCCTGTTTGCGGGGCTGAATTCAAACTGGTTGATGGCGCAGAAAAAGGGGAAATCATCACCTGTAATGATTGCGGCTCCGAGCTGGAGGTGACTGGAAAAGATAGCGTTCAGGAAGCCCCGCAGGAGGAAGAAGACTGGGGGGAGTGATGATGTCATCAATTTCCCGGCCCTTGGCCTACCCACCCTATAAAACGCCTACCGGTAGCTGACTCAAAACCCATTGGGACAATGAAACAGGCGGGAAGAAAATCCATAAGAACGCCGGATAAGGATTCTTCGCCCTAAATGGAGATGAAAAGATGAGAGTAGGATTAATCCATTCCATTATCCGAAAAGAGGAGAAACTCCTCCTGGACGAATTTCGCAGCCGCCCTGGCGTCGAGGTGGAGACTATCGATGACCGAGAAATCGTCTTCAATCTCCACAAGAACAACTATTCTTTCGATGTGGTCATCGAACGGTGCGTCAACCATTCGAGGGCCGTCCACGCCATTAAGGTCTTCGAGGACTTTGGCATCCCCACGGTCAACACCTACCAGGTGGCCGAGATCTGCGGAAGCAAGTTCCTGACCACGCAGGCCATCATCAAGGCCGGCATCCGAACGCCCCGCTGTTACCTCGCTTTCACCCCTGAGTCAGCGCTTGCCGCTATGGATGAGCTGGGTTACCCATGCGTCATCAAGCCTAATACGGGTTCATGGGGAAGACTGCTCTCGAAGATCAATGACCGCGATGCGGCCGAAGCAATCCTGGAACACAAAGAGGTCCTGGGGAGCTATCACCACTCCATCTTCTATATTCAGGAATATATGGAGAAGCGGGGCAAGGACATCCGGAGTTTTGTCGTCGGAGCTAATTGTATTTGCGCGATCTATCGCCATTCCGAACACTGGATCACCAACACGGCACGGGGAGGAAGAGCCTCAAATTGTCCGGTGACGGACGAGCTTCACGACATCTCCGTTCGCGCCGCCCAAGCCGTGGGTGGGGGCGTGGTGGCCATTGATGTCTTTGAGACCCCTGAGGGACTCTCGATCAATGAGGTCAACTATACCATGGAATTTCGAAACAGTATCGATACGACCGGGGTTAACATTCCGGCCAAAGTCGTGGACTATGTCCTGAAGGTGGGAAAGAGATGAAGGTTTCAATCGTTGGCGCATCGGGTTATGGCGGCGGGGAGCTTCTCAGGCTCCTGATGGATCATCCTCATGTGGAGGTCCATCAGGCGACATCGGAAAGAAACGCGGGAAAGCCCGTCACAAGAATTCATCCAAATCTACGCAAAAGAACCTCGCTCAATTTCTGCATGGTCAAAGAGCTTGAAAAAGTTGATCTCCTCTTCGTCTCCCTGCCCCACACCCAGTTGATGCAGAGGTTTAATGAATTCAGCGGTCTGGCCGAAAGAATGGTAGACCTCTCGGCTGATTTCAGACTCAAGGACCCTGCTGCCTACCTGAAATGGTACGGAGTGGATCATCCCCATCCGGACAAGCTTGCCCAGTTTGTTTATGGAAATGTGGAGCTACACCGTAACGAAATCAAGAATGCCCAATACATCACCGGCGCAGGATGCAATGCCACAGCCACGATCCTGCCCCTCTGGCCCCTTTTCAAACTCGGTGTGGTCGATATGGCTCTGCCTGTTGTCGCCGAAGCCAAGTGCGGCTCCTCAGAGGGTGGCAATGCCGTGAGCGAGGCTTCCCACCACCCGGAACGGAGCGGTTGTGTCCGTTCCTATAAGCCCACCGGACATCGTCACATCGCCGAAATGGAACAGGAGCTGGGCCACCCCATCTACTTTTCTGCCACCTCGATTGAGATGGTGCGGGGGATTCTGGTCACAGCCCACCTCTTTGTGAAACAGGGGATCACAGAAAAAGACATCTGGAAGGCCTATCGCCAGGTCTATGGAGAGGAGCCTTTTATCCGGATCGTCAAGGAGAAGCAGGGCATCTACCGTTTTCCTGAGCCCAAGATTCTTGCCGGCACCAATTACTGCGATATCGGTTTCGAGCTGGATGGGAACAGGCTCGTCGCTGTTTCAGCCATCGACAACCTGATGAAAGGAGCGGCCGGACAGGCGGTTCATGCCATGAATGTGATGTGCGGGTTCGAAGAAACAGCAGGTCTATCTTTTGCCGGCCTTCATCCGGTTTAGATAGTGTCTGTTTATAGAGTCCGTTATTCCGTCATGCCGGACTTGAAAAGCCTGCCCCGTACTTGATACGGGGGCATCCAGTCCCGCCATTGGCGGGATTGAGAACACTGGATTCCGGCTTTCGCCGGAATGACAATCTTTTTCGAATTAGTGATTTCGGAATTTAAAAATCCGCAATCCGCAATTCGCAATCTGGAAGATATGTGCAGACTACTTGCCGTACGATCAGAGGAACCGATCATTCCTGCCGATTATCTGGCGCCATTCGCCTTCATCGCCCGAAACAGCAAGGAATATCAGGGCCATGGCTGGGGATGTGCATGGAAGGATTCCGAGCAAAAATGGCAAATGGATAAGAATATCTGCCCTATCTGGGAAGACGAATTCAATCGATTTCCCCCGACTACCCTTCTCATCGCCCATGCCCGAAGCGCCTTTGAGGACAGGGATATCGTCGTTGAGAACAACATGCCCTTCACCGACGGAGAAAGAATCTTCATCTTCAACGGTGAGCTGAGGGGAGTGAAGATCAAAGAGCAGGGACGGATTGGCGCAGAAAAAATTTTCAATTTCATCCGCCGCTTCGATGACGGTGATACCCTTGCCGCCCTGAAAAAGGCCGTAGCGCTCATACGGAATCGGACGAGGTCCATCCGGGGGATGAATATCATCTTGGTGAAGGAAAGGTCCATCTATCTCTCCACTTTTTTTACCGGAGATGAGAACTACTTCACGATGCGATATAAGGAGGGCCCTCAACTGGTCATCTGCTCGGAACCTTTTCCTTCTGAACAGGGCTGGAAGAGCATCGTCAACGAAACAGTCAGGGAGTGGTAAAAAATGATGATCGTCAAGATCGGCGGAGGAGCCGGAATCAATCTGCAGGGGATCATTCAGGATCTGGCGCAGGTGAAAGAGAAGTTCATCATCGTCCATGGCGCAAATGCCCTCAGGGATAAATTGGCCGAAGATTTGGGCCAGCCCAAGAAGGTCGTCACTTCGGTCTCCGGTTACTCGAGCGTCTATTCGGATGAGAACCTGATCGACCAGATGATGATGGCCTATGCCGGCGCAAGAAACAAGCGGATTGTGGAGCTCTGCCACCAGCACGGCATCAATGCCGTAGGCCTCTCCGGTCTGGATGGAAAGGCGGTTCAGGGGGTGCGAAATAAAGGAATCCGCGTCTATCAGGACGGAAAGCTCAAAATCCTCCACGATTATTCAGGAAAACCCGAGGCGATCAACAAAGACCTCCTTGACCTTCTCCTCGTTCACGGCTATGTCCCGGTTCTCACCGTCCCCATCATAGATGAGCAGAACAACGCCATCAACACAGAAAACGACGATGTGGTGAGAGTCCTCCAGAAGGCCATGCACGCTGATACGGTGATCAACCTGATCGAGGCGCCGGGGTTCCTTGAAAACAGAGAGGATGAAACAAGCCTCATTCGGCATATCCCAGCCGCAGAGCTCGAGAGCCGTGAACAGCAGGTGGATGGCAGGATGAAGAGAAAGATGCTTGCAGTTAGAAAGCTCTTTGAGCACGGTGCAAGCAGGATCGTCATTGCGGACGGCCGGGGTGAGCATCCTGTGGCAGACGCCCTTTCAGGAAAAGGAACGGTCATCGAATGAACCCCATTGATTCAATCAACCCGAAAGAACTTGAAGACCAATATGAACTTCCTGTCTACCCTCGCCGGGATATCGTTCTGGTCCGGGGCAAAGGCGCAAAACTCTATGACGACCGGGGACAGGAATATATCGATTGTGCTTCCAATGTCGGAGTCTCCAATATCGGCCATGGCAGGGAGGAAGTAGCCAGGGCGATCTATGAGCAGTACCTGACTCTATCAAACTGCTACGGCATATTCTATAATCCGGTCCGTGCCAGGCTTGCTGAAAAACTGATCTCCCTGAGCCCTCAGGGGCTCAAACGGGTCTTCTTCTGTAACTCCGGCGCAGAAGCGGTTGAAGCTGCCCTCAAGTTCGCTCGTGCCAGCGCGGGGAAAAAGGAGATCATCGCCGCCATGAGGGGTTTTCACGGAAAGACCTTTGGCGCGCTTGCGGCCACATGGGGAGAAGAATACCAGAAACCTTTCGTGCCGATGATGCCAGGGCTGAAACATGTGCCCTTCAATAACTTCGATAAATTGAGTGAAACGATCAACGAAGAAACGGCTGCCATTATTCTCGAGCTGGTTCAGGGAGAAGGCGGAGTTCGGGTTGGAGACAAATCTTATTTCCAGAAGGTCCGTCAACTTTGTGATCAAAAGGGAATCCTGCTTATCTTTGACGAAGTCCAGACAGGTTTTGGCAGGACAGGAACCCTTTTTGCGTGCGAGCAGTTTGTTGAACCGGATATGCTCTGTGTGGCTAAATCGCTCGCAGGGGGCATCCCCATGGGAGCCGTGCTCTGCTCGGATACTGTCCGTGTTCCCGTCAAGAGCCATACCTCCACGTTCGGAGGTAATCCACTTGCCTGTGCGGCGGCATTGGCCTCGCTGGAGGTCATCGAACGCGAGGGACTTCCTGAAAGGGCCAGGGTCCAGGGAGAATACTTTTTGGAGGGGTTAAGGGCAATTAAAAGCGACAGGGTCCGGGAGGTAAGAGGCCTCGGCCTCATGCTTGGCATCGAACTGAAAGAGAAGGCTGGCCCCTATGTTCAGAAACTGATGGAAAAAGGCGTCATCGTCCTCCTTGCCGGGCCCACTGTGATCCGGCTTCTCCCTCCGCTTGTCATCACCCGGGAAGAGATCGATACCGTTTTATCCATATTGGAAGAAGTGCTTGCCTAAAAAAAGAGCCGGTTTCCCGAGCCCCCTTTTTAAATCCAAGTTGATAAGGTTGAATTACGTTAAAACAGTAACCCCTCCATACCTCCCCATAATTTAAGGGGAGGCTGGGTGGGGTTATTGATTCATGTGGGTCATGATTGGGTAACTCTTTTTAATGCACTTCCGACTCCAAAGCGACCGCCTGCCTCTGGGCCGCGGTGATTTTTTCTGCGGCCGCTTTCTTTTTGGCAATGGCTACCCGGTCCGCATCCAAATAATCCACGGCTTTCATATCACAGAAGCGAACGCACTGCGGATCTCCGTCGCAGAGATCGCACTTGAAATTTTTCCGATCGATCACATTAAATCCCATCGCGCCAAACGGACAGACCGTCACGCAGGAACGGCAGCCGATGCAGATATCATGGTTGACCATCACCCGGCTTAGCTTCTCATCGCGGGAAATAGCCTTCACAGGGCAAACGATCAGACAGGGAGCATCCTGACACTGCTGACAGGACATGGGGATATAAAGCCCCTCGGACTCCCATTTCATCACTTTGATCCGGCTTCGGGCGGCATTCGATACGCCATCATGAAAAACCGAGCAGACGAGCTCACAGAGTCTGCAGCCGGTGCACTTTTCGGGGCTGATTGCAAGAACTTTACCCATGGGTTCCATTAGAAGTTTCTCCTTTCGTGTGTCACGAATGACTCGAATGAAACCGAATTTCACGAATCAACCACACGATCAATAAAATATTCGTGTCATTCGTTACCATTCGTTCCATTCGCTTAATGATTACAGTAAGTGTGAGGGTTCTTTATCCACGCCGAGCCTCTTGAGCGTTTCCGGCTTAGGAACGCCGTTCTGGTCAAGTCCCTTGTATTCGTACAGTTCGTCGATCATTTTCTCGAATTTCTTCCGGTCGATCACCTTCCCGACCACATCGAGGGCGCCCCTTCGGGCGGGCTCATCAAAGTAGCGATGGTTGAGCATATCGCCCTTTTTGAGATCGTTTCTCGTTAACCCTTCGCGAAGGTTGAACAACCGTTCCATCATGTTGGAACGCTCGGCAACGTCCCAGATTTCCCGAGGGGTAAGCTCCAGCCCTGTATTGTAGTAAAGCACCCTGGACCAATCTTCAAAGTTGGGGAGCGTAGCGCCCAGGAACGTGGTGTGATACTTGCAGATGCCAAGGCAATCCACTCCCATGTAACAGTTTTCATGCCAGAAGACCTGCCACGGTTTGCCGATATATTCCGTATGTTCCGAACTCAAGGGTCCGTCGTAAGGGACCGGGCTGCTGTAGATCCTTCTCATCACGTCTACCGGCAAATGGTAAAGGTCAATGGCTGGACGGCTTCTCAAATGGTCTGAGCCACGGGAGGCAGTGGCAATATTAAGAGCAAGAGCGGGTGTCGCTCGCTCATCAGAGTGAAGGTTGCTGACCCCTTTGACCTGGATCAGGTAGTCGAAGGATTTCTTTCCAATTTTCTCGGAGGCGATGATTCCTCCCTCAGCCAGGACATTTCCCAACCAGCCCTTTCTGAAGCAGATCCGTTCAAGCATCTCCTGAAATGCTTCGGCGTTGCCAAACCGTAAATCGAGGCCCTCGGTCTCCTTGTCGGTGAGAATTCCCAGCTCATAAAGCTCCATTGCCCAGGAGATAATGCTTCCGATTTCAAGGTTGTCCACACCCCACTGATCAACCAGGTGATTGCACACCAACAGGTTTTCCAGGCCTGGGATATCGGGTTCCGACGACATCCCGCCCTGAGAGGTATATTCCGGGCCCTCGTCATAGATGCCTGCATAAGGTCCGGTGGGAATCTTGTACTGGGCCCGGCAGTGGACCTGGCAGCCGAAGCAACCGGTCATATGGTAGGGCCCAATCGTTTTGATAGCGTTTTCGTCAATCGATTCCGGCTCGATCTCGTCAGCGTACAGCATCTGATTATACTGGAAGTTCCTGGTTCGGACACCGCCCCAGGAATTGGTGGCTCCCCAGATAAAGGGGGTGCCCAGGGTTCCCTGGGTCTGGTTAACCTTTGCGCTCGTGATTTGATCGATAAAGCGCTTGTTGTACTCGAGAGCCTCCTTCGGATAGGCGATCTTGATATCCATGGTGCCGCGGGCGGCAATGGCCTTTAAATTTTTTGAGCCCATGACCGCTCCCATCCCGGTTCTTCCACCGGAATTTTTGATGCCGGTCATGACATTGGCATACCTGACGAGGTTCTCTCCGGCCGGACCGATGACCAGGCTCTTAATGTCATCATCCCCTAACTCTTCCCGGATCGCCCATTGGGTATCGGTGACGGTTTTACCCCAAATGTTCTTAGCATCACGGATCTCGATTTTGCCATTGTGGATCCAGAGATAAACCGGCTTATCCGCCTTCCCTTTGATGACGAGATGATGGAATCCTGCCCAGGCTAACTCAGGAGTGAAGAAACCTCCCATGTTAGCGCTCCCCAACATTCCTCCGAGGGGAGATTTAGCCATCACATGACATCTGGAAGTTGCTGAAGCCAATGTGGCAGTCAGAATTCCGCCGCTCACCATGAGTGTGTTGTCAGGACCGAGGGGATCGCATCCTTGCTTTGTGTGATTATAAAGCAGATAGGCATCGAGGCCCCGGCCTCCCAGGAATTTTCTCCGGACCTCAAGGGGGATGGGTTTGATTTCTATCTTGCCTGTAGAGAGATCAATATACGCTATCTTCCTATTTAGGGCCATCTTTCTTAACCTCCTTCATTTTTCTTCCAAATTCTTCCTCGGCCAATCTTTTGTTCACATCCCATACCGGGCCCCTGATGCGGGGGAAACCTTCTTTGACCCAGGCCACACGCCATTCCATATGACATATAGGACATTTCACGGTGGGTTCCCCGGATTTTGGTTCGAGTCTTCCCATACAACTGGGATTATGGCATCTCACCTGGCCATAGGTACGAGTCTTACGCAGACTCTCAGCGGTTGAAAGTCCTTCCTTCTCGTTTACCATAACAACCCCCTTTCTCGAAGCAGAATGTGGAAAGTGAAGCCCCGCCCACAGGGCGCGCCTTCACGGATAGCCGAGGCTTTCCAGCCTCGGCGAAAATGCTGGCGGGACAGGAATGTCCCGCCTATCGAAACTTGACTCCGCTGCATTCATCCCCGTCCACAGGGCGGGAGATTATGCAGCATTTTCGTAGAGGGTGGAGGGTGGATAAGTCGCCTCTTCTTCACGCCTTAAGTTCACAATAGTGAACTTAAAAACCCCTTCCAAAACCTCAACTCATTTAGATTATTAAACTACATTTATTTTTTTGTCAAGCGATATTTTATTGTGCCAGGACCAAAGTTCACTATCGTGAACTCTTTGGATGTGGAATTCACATGCCACACTCTACGTTCCACCTTCGGAGGATGGATTCCACCATTCGATCCAGGTTCCGTCCCGTCCGAACCTAATGTCTGTAGCGGATTCAATCTTTCTGATCCAGTCCCCGAGAAAAGAGGCATGGTGAATGATGAGCGGGGTGCTGTGTTCAGGCAGAATATCCTCAAAGAACCGGTGGAGAAAAATATTCCTGTCCATTTCCTGCATCGTCTCCCCATCGTCCCAGGGGGTAGGCCGAATAAAGCCGTGATTTGCGCCCTCATCCCTCCGGTAAAGGAAGTGGGTTTTGAACCGGTCTTTGAGGCGGCGAAGGGTCTCAACGCACTCCACAATATCCGCGAAGGTAATCCCTTTGCAGAAATATTGAAGCAACCGGTCGGAGAATGATTCAAAACCGATCGATGCAAACATCACCTTTATATCCTGATTCTGTGCCTGTGAAAGGATGTCCGGAAGATCAGAGGCGTGAGCATTGACATCATCGACCCGGCAGACCAGATTGATTTGTGATAGTCTGATGTTTTGATGACTTATCTCCTCAAACAGTTTGCCGAGGGAGCGGAGGGGGTACTCGTCTATGAGTTCGAACGGGACCTTCTTTCCGTCGAGTTCGGGCAATCTCACAATCTGATCAATAACCTGTTCCATTTCCAATAAGCCATGAAAGCCTTTGTCATGTGAAACATCGCAGAAGATGCATCCTTCGCTCCGGACGCTCAACTCCACAGCCCCTCTCCCCTTGAGATCCACCGGTGGAGGCAGAATCACGGTCTGCGCCTTACTGGAATATGGGCAACCGATCGCATTAAGAACTTGACACAGCCGGACCTCGTGTTTCTGGAGGGTGTCGGAAAATAGATGGAGGTTCGACCAGTCAACTTCGATGGATATGTCCTTTGTCCATGGATATTCGAAGAGTGTTTCGTGGATATTCAGATGCTCCGATCTGAAGCCATCGACTGGCCCCTGAAAAGCAAGGTCGACCGTGGATCTCAGTCCTCTGAACCGGTGCGGATGAGAATCAACCTCTGGTTCACCCACATAATCCTGCCGGGCCTGAGGCCCTCCGATGATTGTAACAAACCCCTTCTGTTTCAGTTCACGGATCAGTTCGATGAGGTCTTTTCTTCCACAGAGATGCGAGAATGCGGCAACCCTCTCCTTCCCTGCATAATGTTCATCTAAAAAACGGAACAATCGCTCTTTCGAGAAGGTTCTTTCGATTCCGACAACAATGGATGGGATGAAAAGTTTTCGTTGAAAAAAGGTCGCTGCCAGTTGAGCCCCAAGGATCCCGTGGGGCTCACCCGTATGGTGCGTAAAGAGGATCATACTTTCAGGATGTCACATCAAGGGATGAGTTTCAAGGTTATCAGGTTATCAGGTTATCAGGGTATCAGAATATCAGGCTGTGAAGGGCTATGGTAGGAAAGGGCATCAGGATATCCTAACATCAGGTTAAAAATCTGTTTGTTTTCGATCTTCCTGATATCCTGATGTCCTGATGTCCTGATGTCCTGGTACCCTGCTTCCCCTACATATTCCATCCGCCGGAGACTTCGACTTCAGCGCCGTTTACAAAACTGGCTTCGTCGGAGGCTAAAAAGGCCACCACATTGGCAACCTCCTCAGGCTGACCGGCCCGTTTCAAAGGGGTATTTTCAATGATGATATTTCGATATTTCTCAGCCATCCTGGAAACCGTAGGGGTCAGGATAAATCCGGGCAAAACCGCGTTGACATTGATCTGGTGCCTGCCCAACTCCCTGGCGACACTCTTCGTCAAACCGATGATTCCTGCTTTTGCCGTGCTGTAACTGATCTCTGAAACAGCTCCCCTTTTTCCCCAAACCGAGGAGAGATTGATGATCTTTCCGTAACCCTTTTCGATCATGTGGGGGACAACCGCTTGGATGCAGTTCAAGGTCCCCTTCAGATGGACATTTAGCACAGCATCCCAATCCTCCTCTTTCGTTTTTAGAAGATTCCCAGGCCGATCAAAACCGGCATTATTGACCAGAATATCAATCCGTCCGAAGGCTATTAGAACCTCTGCAATCATCTTCTCTATCTGTCTTCGGTCTCCCACATCCACCGCAAAAAAGAGACATCTTCTGCCCAGGGCTTCGATCTCTTTCTGAGTCTGAATGCCGGTCTCGTGATTCCATTCCACAACGACGACATCCGCCCCCTCCTGGGCCATCTTCAGGGCAACGGCTTTGCCAATCCCCTGCCCCGCCCCCGTCACAATAGCTTTTTTATCTTTCAGTCTCATTTGTCCTTCCCTTAAGAAACCACTTTGACCCCATCTTCGATTTTATTTCTCTAGAGGATATCCATTCAATAATCTTAACTCACGCCGAAGTTCTGCCCTAAGTTCTGCCTCCGTTGGTAAATGTAATTTATATCGACTGGCAAAGACCCTCTTTTGCTGCTCTTCCCCGAGAGTGTAGCGAACGACAGCATCGTTCTTATCCGTGCAAAGGATCAGTCCCAGCGTTGGATTATCTCCCCTAGTCCGCCGTTCCCGGTTGTAGTAATTGACGTATAACTGGAGTTGGCCTAAGTCCTGATGGGTGAGCTTACCAACCTTGAGATCAATGAGCACAAAGCACTTGAGGATCGTATGATAAAACACCAGATCGATGTAGAAGTGATCACCTTCAAGCGTAATCCTCTCCTGCCGGGACACGAATGCAAACCCTTTGCCCAGTTCGAGTAGAAACGCCTGAAGATTATTGATCAACGCTTCTTCCAGATCGGATTCTACAAGCTTGTGAGATTGGGGAAGGCCGAGGAATTCCATGACGACCGGGTCCTTGAAGACATCGGTGGACCGCTGTATCACTTGCCCCTTCGTGGCCATCCTCATCAGGCCCTTCTTGTCCTTGCTCAAGGATAGACGCTCATAAAGCAGGCTGTTGATCTGCCGTTCAAGCTCCCGTGCCGACCAGTTGTTTCGAATGGCCTCAATTTCGTAGAACGAGCGAGCGAGGGTTAATTCAACACCGACAAGATGTCGATAGAGGGACCACGAAAGGTTGGGATGCAGCAGGCCAGGTTTCCAAGATTGGTCACACGGTGTGTGACCGATTCCGGTTGGAAAGGCGATACTGGTGGAGACTAATGTTTCACATTCTGGCAGAGATTGGTCACGCAGTGTGTGGCCAATTCTCCCCCTGAGCAAGTCGGGGTATCCAAGGAAGAACTGGCGGAAAAGTTTGAGGTTGGTAGCGCTGTATCCGCTACCGAAATCCTTCTGAAGTTTCTTCGAAAGTTCAGCAATCAACTTCTGCCCATAAAAAGCCTTCTTACGTCCGCGCTGTTCCTCCTCAACGATCTCCCGCCCGATGAGCCAGTTGGCCACAACCTGGGTGGTGTTTACCGAGCGAGCTGCGGTAACACGAGCCGATTCCAGTATCTGCTTGACACGCTCATATAATTCCATCCTTCTCTTTTCCGACATACACTCCCCTACCTAACCAAGAGGCATTCATATTCTCCTGAAGTGTGATGGTTAACGACTAATGTGGACCCGTCCCCGATTTTCTTTTCCCCTTATTTTCATTAGCTGTATTTCAAAATTACAGGAACGTCCCGGAATCCCCACTCGCCGTTATCAACGATGAAGAGTTCGCTGCCAGTTACACTTGTCCTTTTGGGCATAAATTAATTTCTCCAGACTGACAAACCCATCTCTAATGGGCGCTGTTCAATTCTTTCACATATTTTTTTAGAAAGTTTATTCATCCTCACCTTTGTTCCTCTTAATTCAATTTTTTCTTTTAACCCTATAGATAGGTTTGGGCTCAGCAACCATTGGCAATGAAAATGTTTCTTCTTTTTTATTTTGAATTTTTACATAAACCGTCGCCCCGAGGACTTCAGCGACTCGACGCACCATGCTTAGAGAGTGCCCCTCGTAGGAAGGTGATTCCAACCGGCTGATTTGCTGCTGAGATGTCCCAACCTTTCTGGCTAATTCTTTCTGGGATAATCCTGCCTTTTTACGGAGAGAAATGAGTTGAATGGCAACATCCCAGGCTTGGCCAGCCTTTCTGAATTTTTCAACAAACCCTGGGACGTTCAATTGTTCTTCAAGATATAGATCAAAATTAGTCTTTTTCTTCATGTCTGCCTTAACCACCAATCCTTTTATCTTTCAAGCGCAGTCTTCCGGTCTCGCTCTGATATTTTTTGGCTTTTGCTTCAAATTCCATGGACTGCAATCATTCTTTGACCTTTTGAAAAAAAATACAGCACCCTTGTGTTGACCCTACAGTTGCATAAAAATTACATGAAAAGGGAGGTGGGTGTGCTGGAAAGCCTTTACAGCGGCACCTTTAAATGGTTGGCTACTAAGGTTTCAAGCATACCTCAAAGGTCACCTCAGGTGACATCGAATGTTCCCCATAAAACATAGAAACGATCCGCAATTGTAAAGGATTGGAAGCATGCCCACCTCCCTTTTCTTTGCAACGTTAAGGTTGAGTTTACCTTAACATTGCAAAAAATTGAACCAAACGGACATGGGTGAACCGTTCGGAAAGGCTTCGAGGCGAACCTTCAGGCCAATGAGCACCAACGTTTCTAACCCATACTGGAGTTCACCTTAGGTGAAATCCGGCCATTCCATTAAGACATCCGATTAACCGCCATTCGAAGCCTTGAAGAGCGGTTTACCCATGGCCGTTTAGTCGGGATAGAATTGAGGCGCGCGCAAACTTAGAAGGAGAGTTACCAGCATGTGCTCTTTCGATTTACACCGTGGGTTCCTAATTCCTTCTTATCTCACGTTTCCTCAAGCCCCCCTGCGATCCCG
>Ga0209835_1000403_pt1 | contig 28861 bp, 22 predicted proteins | sample LakKivwa52mmetaG_FD_184138 | JGI IMG/M metagenome (GOLD analysis project Ga0209835, IMG submission 184138) | Anoxic lake water microbial communities from Lake Kivu, Rwanda to study Microbial Dark Matter (Phase II) - Lake Kivu water 52m metaG... | ecosystem: Environmental > Aquatic > Freshwater >... | reverse complement strand
CCGTTCTTGTTCTTAACCTCAAACAGAGCCTCATCCATGGCTGTGGCCTCGCCGGCCACCTCAAGCTTCTTCAGCGAGCCGGTAATGTCGCCTGCTGTCATCGCATAGGGTACGCTCCACAGACGCGACGAACCCATGTTCTGCCAGGTGCCGTTGTTGATTTCGGTTTTGATGAACTTCGGCGTTACCGACCAGTCGATATCGGCAAAGGTGGTAGCCGTACCCGATATCTTCGTGCCTTTTCCCGCAACAAGGGTGAAGAGTCCCGTGCCATTGGTTGTCACCCCGGCATGTTCCTCGTACCAGAAGATGGTTCCGCCCGTGCTGTCGGACTGTATGGTTATACGCACAGGCAGCGACTGGTTTCGTATCGGTTCGCCGGTACCATTGACGGCCAGCGCCTGGTAGGTAAATCCCTGCGGGGTCTGGCCAAGGGCGCGGGGAAAGACAAAGGACAAAAGACAAAAGACAAAAGATAAAAGATAAAAGACAGAAGTGCAGCGTGCGATGCACACGACCGGATGGGATAATCGTTGTTTCCATATGATCAGTTTTTGGTCAGGCTTAATGGTTTGAAAATTAGGTAACAAGCAAGTTACGAACTGATAATCCGCAAAGCAAATTTTTTTGACGAACGGAGCAAGTTAGGGCACCAATAGTATGTTTGCCGCGAGGAGGGATAAAGAAGAAAGGAGAAAATTACTTTGGAAGAGCGACTGCTATCTCAAAAACATTTTCGATGAAGAATAGCGAGAAGTAGGATATCACTCCGGCAATAACCGGTGTGGCTACCCATCCCAGGGCTATCCCGCCCAACATTCTGTAGTTCATATTTCGGGCACCCTTGTAGAGTCCAATACCCATAATTGACCCGATCACTACCTGTGAACTGGACACGGGAACAAGCGGGATTGATGGCAGACCCATGCCGTTAAGCAGATTAGAAAGTGCAACCGATGAGAACAGGAAAAGAACAAGTGACTGAGAGATGACAACCACCATTGCCGCCTCGGAACTAAGCTCGAATATTCCCGATCCGACAGTCTCCATAACCCTTTTGGAATAGGTTATTATTCCGAGCGCAATGGCAATTCCTCCCAGCAGGAAAAGCTGTTGACCCGAGCCAATTGCAACGAACCCAAGATCGATTACAGGTAAATCAATCGCCGGGACGAAAACTCCCATTACGTTGGCTATATTATTGGAACCAAGGCTGAATGCCCCGAAAGCACCGGCAATGATCAGACCGTTCCTGATGTACGATTCGAATCTTATCATGTGTATCCCTGCTCTTCTTTTATACCATTTCAGGAGCATATAGAGCAGGACTGCGAATGTGCCTCCCAGGATCGGTCCCGATATCCAGGTCGTGACTATCTGCGTAAGGGTTTTTCCATCGGTTGCATTACCAGTGTATAGGTTCCATCCTATGATGGCCCCCACTATTGCCTGGGTGGTTGAAACAGGCAGAGACGATCTTGTCATTGAATATACGGTTATGGCAGCAGCAAGGGCAACGGTAAATGAGCCTCCTATTGCGTTTACGGCGCCAAGTTTGCCAAGGGTGTCAGATGTTCCTGACCCCTGGAGGAATGCTCCAAGTATTACAAATACTGACGCAATTATTGCTGCCTTGCGGAATGTCACCATCCTCGAGCCGACTGCCGATCCGAAGATGTTCGCGGCATCATTGGCGCCGAGTGACCATCCGAGAAAGAGGCCGCTGGTTATGAAGAAGGCTATCATGGGTTGCGGGTTAAAGGATTACTTTAATGGCCATTCCGGTAAGCAGGTCGGCAACATCCTGAGCGCGGTCGGATATGCTTTCGATATGATGAAGGACATATCGTAAGTGGGCCTTTTTGGCGAGTTCCAGGTCTGGCATCCTCTGAAATATCTTCGTCTTTATCTCGGTTGAAAGCTTATCTGTTTCATCTTCAAAGAAATATACCTTAATAAGTTTATCACGTACAAGATATGGAGTAGTGAAATATGTCCTTATGGCCGGGATTAGCTCATCACCGGCGCTGGCCGATACCTCAACAAGCCTGAGGAAGTCATCCTTCAGCTCGTCGGGAATATCAGGAACCTCTACGTAGATTTCAGTAAGTGAATGCTTCGTGGTGTCAATTATCTCATCGGTACGGTCAAGTAACCTGAAAACTTCCACTCTGTCTTTCGGCAGTATAGAGTGCACGATCATGTCATTTTCAATCTCTTTTTGCAGTTTATCGGCCTTCTCTTCCAGCGCCTCAATTTTCCTCAGATGCCTTTCAAGTGATTCTCTATCGCCATGGAGGTAGCTTTTAACTCCTTCCCTGAATACCAGAAGGCCAACTTCCACATTATCGAGAAACTCGTCGAACTTGTTTATCAGCAGCCCGGTGGTGCGTGTAAAAAGAGCCATAACGGATATGGTTTTGGTTTGTAATACAAATTTAGAATTATTCAGTAGTGTCCCGTTAAGATCGAGACAATATTATATAATAAGTTAATAATAAATATGTTACAAGGGTTAAATTTTTCAACGATTTGAATTCTACATTTATGGCGAGATCATAACGATAATCGCCATGAATCAAGGGAAAACAGTCTTTGCACAACTTATGTCTATGATGCCAGAATACGAATTCGATAAATGTGTTGCCAGATATCAGGGTAACTACCGGGTTCGCAATTTCTCTTGCCGGGATCATTTTTATGTAATGTGCTTTGCCCAGCTTACCCAACGTGATAGCCTTCGTGATATTGAAAACTGCCTGAATGCAATCTCGAACAAACTTTATCATTGCGGGATAAAACACGCTGTCCCTAGAAACACCCTTGCTAAAGCAAATGAAAATCGAGACTGGCGTATATATGCTGACTTCGCCAAGGTTCTTGTGGACATAGCCCGGCCAATGTACCAGAACGATAATAACTTCAGGATAGACATTGACAATCTTGTTTATGCCTTTGATAGTAGCACAATCAGCCTTTGTCTGAAGCTCTGTCCATGGGCTACTTTCCGCAAAAACAAAGGAGGTGTCAAAATGCATACTTTGTTGGATCTCAGATGCAATCTTCCTGTATTTATGCGTCTTACAGAGGCTTCGACCCATGATGTCAAAATCCTCGATGACCTCTATATTGAACCTGGAGCCATTTATGTGATTGACAAAGGATACCTGGATTTCTCTCGCCTGTATAAACTCATTCATGAAAACAGGGCATTTTTCGTTACCAGAGCAAAAGACAACATGCAGTATATCGTTGAAGATTCCAGCCCGGTTGATATAGAATCCGGTGTAATCAGTGATGAGAGGATATTGCTTACTGGTTATTTTTCGGGTAAATATTATCCTGAGGCATTCAGAATGATTACATATGAAGACTATGCTACTGACGTAGTTTACAGGTTCATTACCAACAATACCACACTTGATCCTCTGACGATCTCTGAACTTTACAGGGAACGTTGGCAGGTGGAACTCTTCTTTAAATGGATCAAGCAGCATCTTAAAATAAATTCGTTTTACGGTACCAGTCAGAATGCTGTCTTTTGCCAAATATGGATTGCATTGTGCATGTACCTCATTATAGCTATCGCAAAAAAGCGATGGAAAATTGAACAATCATTGTACTCATTCTCTCAAATATGTGGCATAACTCCTTTCGAGAAAGTGCCTCTAAATGAACTCTTTAGCAAATCTTCAACATCGGTCCCAGTTGATGATATTCCTAACTTGTTCAATAACAGTCATTTTTAACGGGACACTAGTGAGAATTATTAATGACTTAATAATAGGAAAGAAAGGTTAATACTTAATAGTCACCCATAAATCAGAAATCAATTATCTTTTCAACCCTGTTTCTTGCAAGGTACCCCTTAATAATGGTCTGTACATCGCGGTTGTCGATAGCCATTCTTATGCAGTCGTGTACAGGGTCGAAACCGAACCCAATTTCATTGATATTAAAGTATCCATAACCTATATATTTGCCGTTATGTATTTTGACAGCCGATTTTTCATCATTGTTCCTTCCCCGGTCAATTATAAGGCAATTCCGTTTTCCGAAGCTGAACTCATCAATTACGGCCGAAGCCCGCATGTTGTAGTCAGATGGAGGTTCAGTACCGTTGCAGGCCCCGCGGCATATGCCAACCTGAAAATGGAAACAGGTTCCGGGTGTGTCGTAAAGGCCGCAGAGTTTCTGGCACAGATTATGTTTCTCAATAAGCCGCAGCATTGTATTCCTGGCTGTTGCCTTTGAAGTGAAGGTTGCCAGGGGAATCTCGTCGCAATCCACTGTGTTGATTCTGAAGTTGATATAGCCGTTATCGTCGATCCCTCTAAACAGACCGTTGACCGACCCTGATCTTCTCTGTGCCCTGTTAAAGACAGGCTTGTTTCGTTTTATCTCTTCCGATTCGCGTAACAATGCAATTAGTTCACTTCCGGTGCACTCCCAGTCAATATGAGCTATGCGGTCGCGCATTTCCATGCTGCGGTTAGTTGTATTGTTCGACAGGTGTGTTGTGATGCGTTCTGAAAGGTTTTTGCTCTTTCCTATGTAAATAAGCTGCCGGTTGTCGTCATAGAAGAAGTAAACCCCCGGTTCTTCAGGAATGTTTTCAATGACCGACTGATCGAGAAGCGGGTTCAGTTTCACTGAACGGGTGCTCCGGAAGAGAGATCTCCCGGTCCCGTTCACCTCTTCGTCCCTGCCGAGCAGTAACTCGAACAATCTCACCGTGGCAAGGGCATCACCGGTTGCACGGTGACGGTCTTCAATTGTGATTCCCAGTTCGCGGCATATATTTCCCAGGCTATAGCTTGGATAGCCAGGCAGTAGCTTCCGGCTGGCCGTCACAGTGTCGATAAGTGACCTTTTAAAGCTGAACCCCAGTGACCTGAACTCCTGGCGCAGAAATGAGTAATCGAACCTTGCATTATGCGCCACAATGGTTTTTCCCTCGGTAATCTCCACTATATGCCTGGCAACTTCATAGAATTTAGGAGCATCCTCTACCATTTCATTGGTAATGCCTGTAAGGCTGGTGATGAAATAGGGGATATTTCTCTCAGGATTGATAAGGGTAGCAAATTCACCGGTTATCTTTGTTCCGTCGTGCAAAAACACCGCAATTTCAGTGATCTTCTCCGCTGTGGGGCTACCACCAGTCGTTTCGATATCAATTATTGCATACACTATTAACCGGGAAATTGATCTGTAAAAATACACATTATTAAACCCATTGGTTAAACTTCGTACCTTTGAAATGATAAATGCAACATGCAATGAGCGAGTGTTACGGAAACAGCTTTATACGGAACGGAGAGCTTACCCCGGGAGTCCTGTTCAGCAATGCTGAGGTTTATGAAGGGGAATCGGTATATGAGGTCATAAGAATGATGAACGGCACACCCCTTTTCTTTGATGACCATATGGAGAGAATGGAGAACAGTGTCGCTTACCATGGCAGGACTATGCTTGCTTCGCGCCAGGCAATGGCAGACGACCTTATCAGGCTGAGGAAGGATTCGGGAATAAAGGAAGCCAACCTGAAGATAGTTCACAATTTTAAGGAGAGTGGCAATACATATCTGCTTTACTTCATAGAGCCTCTCTATCCTACACCGCAGCAGTACCGCGATGGTGTAAACACGATTTTGTATCATGCTGAACGCGAAAACCCCGGTGTAAAGGTTATAAATCACCGACTTCGTTCATCAATCTATCACCGGCTTATTGCAACAAATGCATACGAGGCACTGCTGGTTGATTCAGATGGTTTCATAACAGAAGGCAGCAGGTCGAATATCTTTTTCCTCAGCGAGGGAAAATTGTTTACGGCACCTGACAGCAAAGTTCTTGGTGGTATTACAAGGAAGCATGTTTTGGATATTTGCCGGGCAAACAACTTCCAGATCAGGTTTGAATGTATTCATTTTGAGACTATTCATAAGTTTGAATCGGTATTTATGACCGGTACTTCACCCATGGTGCTATCTGTAAGAAGGATTGACGATATTGCTTTCAGTACAGAGAACCCACTGATCAGGAGGTTGCTGGAGCTTTATATGGTGAGAGTAAGAGAGAGTATTTCGGCCTTCAGGCGACCTCGTGGCACCGGCAGGAGTGCCAAGAAATAAAAGTTATATCTTTGTCGGGTTAAAATTTTCGAATATGGCAAGTGTAAGGAATCTGAAAAAAGATATTGAATACCTGGTATTTGAGGTTGTCTCCGATTGTTTCACTTTCGCAGGACTTCATCCGGGGAGGCAGACTGAAGAATTGACCGATATCATTGAGGATGCGGTACAGCTTCGTAATGATTTATTCAGCAGGATTAACGGAGCCGATCTGTCAGCAGCGCCAGAATTCAGAAAGGCTCACTTCAATGAAGTCAGGAAAGATCTGTTTACGGGTGTTGACAGGCTCTTTGACAGACTGAGCGAAGTTACCCGTTCAAAGTAAGAAGGAGTATATCTCTGTACCGCAGGTTTTGCATCTTCCTCCATTATCAAGGCCGGTGAGTTTTGTTTTGTAACCGTTACGTGAGGTGACGAGCGAACTGCATTGCCGGCAGCAGGTGTCTGAAAGCATTGCCCCCGGTACATTGCCGGCATAAACGTATGAAAGCTTTTCACTGGCCACAGCATGGAGTTCCTTTATCAACCCGGCAGGGGTAGCAGGCGTATGCCGTCTGTACGACGGATGATACCTGCTAAGATGCAGGGGGGTATGAGCCCCGCATTCATTCGCGATCCATGACGAGAGACCGGCTATTTCACCTACAGAGTCATTTATACCGGGTACTATCAGAGTTGTGATTTCAAGATGTCTTCCCGACCCGGAAACCTTTGACAGAGTCTTCAGTACCGGTTTTAATGATCCCCCTGCAATTAACCTGTAGCTTTCATCTGAGAAGAACTTCAGGTCGATATTGAATGCATCTGTCACTACTATAATGTCATCAAGAGCCGCAGGATTTACATATCCGTTGCTAACCATCACCGTTTTTAAACCATCATATTTCGCCTTTTCTGCCGTTCGGATCATAAACTCGATCCATACCACCGGCTCATTATAGGTGAAGGCAATTCCGATATTCTGACTTATTTGACTGGCGTGAGATACAATGGCTTCGGGGGTTGTTTTTCTGGCTTCAGCCAGATTGAATCCGCATGATATGTGACTGTTTTGACAGAAGTCGCATTTCAGGTTGCACCCGAATGAGCCTACTGAGAGAATACGGCTTCCGGGATAGAAGTGGTAAAGAGGTTTTTTTTCAATGGGGTCATTCGCGTATCCCGATACCAGTCCATCGCACATCAGTTCAATACAGCCATTCCCCCTGTTTTCACGTACACCGCAGGTTCCCTTCTCCCCTTTTCGGAGAGTGCAGCCATGGGGGCAAAGCAGACAAATGCACTTATCTCCCTGACATTTTGAGTACATGACTATCGGTGTTGAACAGAACAAAAATACGAAAAATCGCCTGTCACCCACCACTTTTCGAGCCACTGCGGCACTACAGGCTGTGCAGCGCTGTTACATTTACTTCCTACTTCTTGTATAGTAAATCAAATCGCTTAATTTTGTCTCTGTTCAATCAAAACCGGTTTAATGGATAATTCAGGATTCACGAAGATGCAGGCTGTATCGCTGGTGTCGCTTCGTGTGCTTACAGGCTGGCTGTTTCTTTATGAAGGGCTCACCAAGGTATTCAATCCCGACTGGACATCGGCTGGCTTTCTTCTTGATTCGGGGGGGCTCTTTGCAGGTTTCTTCCGGTCGCTGGCTGCAACCCCGGAGATTCTGGGCCTCGTTGATTTCCTGAATGTGTGGGGACTGACAGCCATTGGTCTGGGGCTTATCGCAGGGTGTCTTACCAGGGTAGCATTGATATCGGGTATGGTTTTGCTTGGGGTTTATTACCTGTCGCACCCGCCTCTTGCGGGAGTAAGATATGCAACGCCTTCCGAAGGAAGCTACCTGTGGGTTAACAAGAACCTGGTTCAGATGGCTGCAATGCTGGTACTCTGGTATTTCCCTTCTGAAAGAGTTTACGGTTTGGACAGGTTTATTCACAGAATCAGGTAACAGGAAAATCAGGAATCTGATATGGCAGAAAATGATAGAGGAACCGGGATCAATATGGATGATGAAGGCAGATTGAGCCGGAGAGATATTCTGAAAGGTCTGGCAACAGTACCTGTTCTGGGAGCTTTTGCCTACGCTTTTATAAGGAAGAGACGGTATGACGCCCTGTTGAGAAGAAACATTCTCAACAGTGTAGATATGACAGCCACCTCTCCGCAATCAGAACCGGCTCCGGTAACCGGCAGACGGTTAAGGCTTGGCATCATCGGTTTTGGCATCAGGGGACCACAGATAGCCAAGGCGGCAGGATTCCTGCACCCTGCCGATGTTGACGCCCTGAGAGAAGCAACTGTGAATAACAGCAGCGATACCAGGTACGCCGAGTTCATACAGCAGGATGACCTCAATGTGGAAGTGAAAGGAGTGTGCGATATATTCTCGGTTTACGCGGAACTGGCGAAGGAGACTGGTGCCAATCTGTACAAATCGGGACGGGACGGCACGAAGGGTGACGAACCCGCTGTTTACAGGAACTACAGGGAACTGATTGCATCACCCGATATTGACGCAGTTATTATTTCAACACCCGACCACTGGCATGCCCCTATGGCTATTGAAGCAGCCAGGGCAGGCAAACACGTTTATTGCGAAAAACCTCTAAGCTGGTCGGTGCAGGAAACATACGATCTCAGGCAGGCAATAAGGGACTCAGGCATAGTGTTCCAGCTCGGTCACCAGGGAAGGCAGACTGAAGCCTACCTGAAGGCAGCAGAAACGATTTCGAAAGGGGTAATTGGTAAAGTAAACCTTATTGAGGTAACAACAAACCGCAACGATCCCAACGGTGCATGGGTTTACCCGATTCACCAGCAAGCCTCGCCCGAAACCATTGACTGGCAGCAGTTTATTGGTCAGGCACCATGGCATGATTTCAGTCTGGAGAGGTTTTTCAGATGGAGATGCTGGTGGGATTACAGCACCGGGCTCTCAGGCGATCTTCTTACTCATGAGTATGATGCGATGAACCAGATATTTGGATTCGGAATACCCGATACTGCAGTATCGTCGGGGGGGATCTACTACTTCAAGGATGGCCGGACGGTTCCCGATGTGCTTCATACTGTATTTGAATTTGAGAAGGAAGAATTAACCCTGCTTTACAGTGCAACCCTGGCCAGCAGCAGGGCAAGAGGCAAGGTAATAATGGGCCACGACGGGACCATGGAACTGTCTGATTCACTGACGGTATTTGCCGACAGGGCATCAACAAGGTATGCCGCTGATATTAAGGCCGGAATTATCAATCCCGATTTACCGGTGCTGTCATACACACCAGGCCGTAAGAACATCGATGCTGTTACATCGGCTACTGAACAGTATTTTGCCGGCAGGGGCCTTCTCTATACCTACCGCGGGGGAAGAAGGATGGATACAACCCATCTTCATCTCAGGGAGTGGCTCAGCTGCATCAGGGATGGAGGTACGCCATCATGTAATATTGAACAGGGATTTGAAGAGGCAATTACCGCACATATGGGAACAATATCTTACCATGAGAGCCGTAAGGTGAGATGGGACAGAGAGAATGAGAAAATAATCTAACCCCTGAAATATGGAAACACGACGCTCCTTTATCAGAAAATCAGGCATGGCACTTACCGCCGCAGCACTGGTGTCCACAACGGCCTTCAGAAATACTGACCCGAAAACAGGTTTGGCCCTCTACACTATCAGGCAGGATATGTCACGCGATGCTGCCGGCACCCTGGCTGCGGTGGCCACGATGGGCTACAACTGGGTTGAGGCTGCTTCCTACTCTGAAGGGAAGTTTTACGGAATGGCTCCGGCAGATTTCCGCAGGAGTGTTGAGGGTAACGGACTAAAGCTCATCAGCACCCATAATGGCATTAACAGGGATAATGCTGATAAGATGACAGACGATGCTGCAGCTGCAGGTCTTAAGTATCTGATTCTACCGTCCTTACCCGGAGCATGGAGCAGGACCCTGGATGGATTCCGGGAGGCTGCAGATTTCATGAATTATGCAGGAGAACTATGTAAATCGAAGGGAATAAAGTTTGGATTTCATAACCATTCGGTCGAGTTCAAAGAGATAGATGGAATAGTCCCTTTCGATATTCTGGCTGATAATTCCGATCCCGATCTTGTAATATTCGAGCTGGATATCTGCTGGATTGTTGCTGCGGGAAAGGATCCGGTTGTATATTTCCGGAAATACCCCAAAAGGTTTGAATTGTGGCACGTAAAGGATATGGATGAAGAGAAACGTGACGCAACAATGGGGGAGGGCATTATCGATTTTAAACCTGTATTCAGGGAGATAAAACTATCGGGAATGAAATACCACTTCATTGAACAGGATAATTGCAGAACCCACACTCCTCTTGAAAGTGCCAGAATCAGCCGCGAATATCTGTTAGCCAATCTGTTGTGAATTTATTCACAGTGAGGTCCATACACTGTTCTGTTCAGACGATCTGACCACAGCCTCGAGAAACATCATCCCCCTGATTCCTTCTTCAATACCCGGGAAATCACGGGTGTACGGAATGTTCAGGGCGTTATCCCTCAAAGATCTGAAAAATGCGCGGTAAATATTGGCAAAACCCTCGATGAATCCTTCCGGGTGGCCGGCCGGAAGCCTGGTGTAGGCCATGTTTTTCCTGCCCTCATCACCGAAGCCGGTTGCAGTGCGGTATACCTGATAAGGTTTACCGGCCCACCTTACCACCAGGTCGTTGGGGTTCATCTGTTCCCACGAAATACCCCCCCTTTCGCCGTAAACCCTCAGTCTGAGGTTGTTCTCCTCTCCGGTTGCTATCTGGCTGGCCAGCAGCGAGCCCTTCACACCACCTTCGAGCCTGAGCAGCACATTACCGTCATCATCGAGTCTCCTTTCATACAGGGTGGCACTAAGGTCGGCACAAACTGAGGTGACTTTAAGACATGTCACATATTCGGCAAGATTAAAGGCATGAGTACCTATGTCGGCCATCGTTCCGGCAATACCGGCCCTGCCGGGGTCAGACCGCCAGACAGCCTGCCTGTTTCCGGCAGAGGCGGCATCGGCTGAAAGCCAGCCCTGGAAGTACTCAACGGCAACCTTTCTCACATCGCCAATCATATTTTGCCTTACCAAATCGCGTGCAAGCTTTATCATGGGGTAGCCGGTGTAGTTGTGGGTAAGGCAGAAGACCCTTCCCGAACTGCTGACAATCTTGCCAATTTCCTCAGCCTCGCTGACTGTCAGGCAAAGCGGTTTATCGCAAACAACACTGAAACCGGCCAGAAGTGATTCTCTTACCTGAGCGTAATGGAGATGATTCGGTGTAACTATTGAGACGAAGTGGGGCCGGACCCCGGCATCGAGTTTGCTCTCTCTCTCCAGCATGGTTTGCCAGTTTTCATAGTTTCTGTTATCGGGCAAACCCAGCGCCCTGCCACTCTCGAGTGAGTTTGCCGGGCTGCTGCTGAGTGCGGCGGCAACCAGCTCGCACTCACTGTCGAGGGTTGCAGCCATACGGTGCACCGGTCCGATGAACGAACCCTTGCCACCACCTATCATTGCCATTCTTATTCTCATTGCAGGTCACTCCTTTCTTCTATCTCAATTTTTTGCCCCGTTGCGTATTCCTCAACGGCATCCTTGATGCAGTCTATCGATGCAGCCACCGACATTCCGAATCTGATGGTTATTCTTCTTCCATCATTTATGGTAAAGATGATACTGAGAGGCAGAATTTCTACTCTCTCTAATCTGTCGGGAACCAGGGCTATCTTCCTTTCCAATGCGCTCCTTTTCAGCACTATCACATTACCATCAATTTCAATGTACCTTGCTGCATATCCCATACCTGAGTAGATCTGGAACAGACCGAAAAAGAAAATGAATGCGGTTGCTATCCAGTATCCGTTCCCGATTCCCGGCATTGTCATGTAAACTGCCCATATTGCCGCAATTGTAATGCACATGGCACCGAATATGATCTGGAGTATCCTTACCATTTTCGGACTTTCCTTATTGTCAAGAGAATACCTTTTCATCCAGGTTCTTTTGTTTTTACCGGCAATTTATTTCTTTTTTGGCAAAAGCCGCGGCCCGGTAAGGCACTTTAAGGTTTTTCCATTATTTTACACCTGTTAATATATCTGTTTTGAATAGAATGTCTATTTTTAGTGGCAGAAAAGATAACCTCAAACATAAACCTGATATGAAAGAGAAGAAAAGTAAAATGTCCCGCCGGTCGTTTGTAGGGACAACCTCGGCCGTTGCGGCCGGGCTGACAATTGTTCCGAGTTCGGTGGTAAGCGGACTGGGGCACAGGGCACCAAGCGACAAGCTGAATGTGGCAGGCATCGGAATTGGAGGCATGGGTAACACCAACCTCAGGAATATTGCCGCAACCGAGAATGTCGTGGCGGTTTGCGATGTCGACTGGGCTTATGCCGCCAAGGCATTTGCGAACTATCCCGATGCAAAAAAATACTGGGACTGGCGCAGGATGTATGATGAGATGGGTAAGTCGATCGATGCCGTGATAGTAGCCACAGCCGACCATACACATGCAGCGGTTGCTGCTAATGCCATGGCAATGGGCAAGCATGCTTTCGTTCAGAAACCATTAACCCATACTGTTTACGAATCGCGTCTGCTTACCAGGCTTGCCGAAAAAAATAAACTGGCTACCTCTATGGGTAACCAGGGATCATCGGCTGAGGGAGTGAACCTGATTGTCGAGTGGCTGAATAACGGAGAGATTGGCGATGTAAGTAAAGTAGAGGCATTCACCGACCGTCCGATCTGGCCGCAGGGACTTAATAAGCCTGCAAGAGGTGAATGGGTGCCAGATACTCTGAACTGGGACCTCTTTATAGGTCCTGCTCCGATGAGGCCTTACCATAGCATTTATACGCCATGGAACTGGCGCGGGTGGTGGGATTTCGGAACCGGGGCACTGGGTGATATGGCTTGCCATATTCTCCATCCTGTTTTTAAAGGGTTGAAACTTGGATATCCTGTCAGAGTGCAGGGAAGCTCCACACTGCTTCTCACCGATTGCGCACCTAATGCTGAGATGGTTAAGATGGTATTTCCCGAGCGACAGGTAGCAAAGGGAGCCAGATTTAAACTTCCTGAAGTCGAGGTCACCTGGTATGACGGTGGTCTTCAGCCAATGAAGCCGGCAGGCTGGCCTGCAGGCAGAAATATGAACGACGGTGGTGGCGGGGTAATCTTCCACGGCACGAAAGACACACTTATTTGCGGTTGCTATGGCAGGAACCCATGGCTGCTTTCGGGCCGGGTTCCCAACTCCCCCAAAACTGAGCGCAGGGTTACTGTCAGCCACGAAATGGACTGGATAAGAGCCTGCAAGGAGAGCCCTGAATCGAGAGTTCCTACGAAATCCGATTTCGCAGAAGCCGGACCATTCAACGAGATGGTTGTGATGGGCGTACTGGCCGTCAGGCTGCAGGGACTCAACAAGGAACTGCTGTGGGATGGCAATAGAATGGAATTCACCAATATTGGCGAAAACGATACTGTTAAAATTGTAACAGAAGATAATTTCAGCATTAAGGACGGACACCCCACCTTTGAAACCAAGTATACCGAACCGATCAACGCGAAGGCGTTTGCAGCCGGGATGGTAAAACATACCTACAGGGACGGATGGACACTACCTGCCATGCCATGAATTATACGAAAGAAATCAGTAATAATCTAAAACCTTGAATATGAAAAGATCAGCAATTGTATTAACCGTTATGATTACATCAATTATCCTGTTCTCATGCAGACAGGGAGGCGAGAAGAAAGCTGCTGTTGCAGAGGATAACTGGATAGTGCTTTTCGACGGATCGGGTACTGACGAATGGCGCAGCTACGGAAAGGAAGGGTTCCCTGAGAAGGGATGGACGATCGAGGATGGTGCTTTGCTCGTGATGGGCTCGGGAAGGGGTGAAGCCGGCGGTGGCGGCGACATCATTTCAAAGAGAAAGTTCTCCAATTTCGAGCTCGAACTCGAATGGAAGGTTTCCGAAGGAGGTAACAGCGGTATATTCTACCTTGCCCAGGAACTTCCGGGGGAACCAATCTGGAAATCGGCTCCGGAAATGCAGATACTTGATAATGAGCGCCATATAGATGGTAAGTTGGGAAAAGACGGTAACCGTCAGGCAGGCTCACTCTATGACCTTATTCCGGCAGTACCCCAGAATTCCAGGCCGGCAGGTGAGTGGAACCATGTTAAGGTAATAGTTTACAAGGGAACCGTGGTTCACTGGATGAATGGTGAGAACGTTCTTGAATACCACCTCTGGACAGACGACTGGAAGAACATGGTTCTGAATTCAAAGTTCAAGGACTATGAATGGTTCCTGAATACTGCAGAGGAGGGTCATATTGGTCTCCAGGACCATGGTGACGATGTATGGTTCAGGAATATAAGGGTAAAAGAGTTGTAGATATCAGGTCCCGGGAATCGGGTACCAGGCACCGGCCGGAAAACTCCGGCCGGTTTCCTTTTATACAGCCGGGGTGCCTTTCAGTCCGATTTCGTCGGCTACTTCGCGCATAGCCATGATGCAGTCGTGTATCATTTCATTGAGTTCCACACCGAGCATTGCGGCTCCTTTTTCAATAACCGAACGGTCTACTCCGGCGGCAAACCGTTTGTCGTTCCACTTCTTCCTGACCGACTTTGCTTCCATATCCAGAACACTCCTCGACGGCCTTACGAGGGCGCTGGTGGTTACCAGTCCGGTAAGTTCATCCATTGCGAAAAGGGTTTTTTCGAGCAGTGACACAGGCTCAACATCAGTTACGATACCCCAGCCATGGCTCATAACCGCCCTTATATACTCGTCGGGCCAGTTACTCCCGCGAAGAATCTTTTCAGTCATTTTGCAGTGCTGGTCGGGGTACATCTCATAGTCGAGATCATGGATGAGCCCTATTATGCCCCATTTATCCGCATCCTCTCCGTGTTTCCGGGCCATGTACCTCATTACTGCTTCAACTGAGAGGGCATGTTTGTAAAGGCTTTCAGACTTATTGTACTTCAGGAAAAGATCGAGAGCCTGCCTGCGGTCGGGTACCGGGTTCATATAGATAGGGTCAGATTTTTATTATGACAAATTTTCTTTCGCTAATTGTACCCCTGACAGCAATAACATATGTGCCCGCGGGAAGATTGCCAAGGTTAAGTTCTATGGAGTTATCTCCTTCAACAATTGACCGTTCGGCAATAAGGTATGTTTTTCCTGAGGATGATGACACTCTTATCTCAACCTTTTCGACGGCAGCCGATCGGATGAACAGAGTTACATTCTCAGTTACAGGATTGGGAAATGCTTTTGCTTCCTCCCGTATTCGTGTATTTTCGATTCTTGCCTTTATAGTGTCGTTGGCAGTGAAATCGTCATCATTGCCGAAACTGTAAACCGTTATGTCGTAAACTCCATACTTCGACAGGTCAACGGGTTTGTCAAACCTTACGGTAACAGAGTCGCGGTAAGGTATTGGGTTCCCGAAATATTGTGTTACCGGCGGGAACCTGTTGTTGACCGTATAGGCAAGGTTAAATCCGTTAATTGTTCCTCCTCCGAGGTTCCTGACTTTAACCTCAATGGTATCGGCTGCTGCGTCTCCCGGCCCCGCAGGTGATATAATTTCACTGACTTCGATATCCCTCATTGCGAAGGCTGACTCGGGGAAGTCGATCATATCAATCCATGCCCGGTCGAGGCCAGCCGCCACGCTGGCGTCCTTTGTGTATTTCCACTCGAGAAGGTGTGCCCCGGCGCTGAGCGGTATTATCTTTTCCCTCCAGTCCTTCTCGCCCGATTCCCTGAAATTCTCGGTTCCGTTAACTGAAAACCTGAAGAAGTCATAGTTGGCCTCCGAGGATACCTTGTACCAGAACCTAAGGGTGTCGGCTTCGGGCAGAAACATGTTCATCTGCAGGTCAGAGGCACCGTTGTTGGGCACCAGGCCCGACATGGCGCTCATCATACCATCGTAAGAGTATGATGATGTTATTACCCAGGGTATGGCAGAGTTGATCCACGGAAAAAGGTCGAAATCGCCATATTCAAAACTTTCGCGGGTTTTTCCGATTGATATTTCAAACGCTTTAGTGTCGGAATAGAAGCCACAGTCAATGGTTGTTTCCAGAGAAACCTTCAATCCCGGAAACGAGGAGGAAGAGACCGTTACCGGAACCCTTATTTCTGCATTGCCACCAAAGGGTATTACTCCGGTAGGTACTTCAGTCGTAAGCGCTGAAAAGCCGGAAGTGTGGTTCGTAATTTTGAATACCCCTTCGGTATTGCTTGTTCCGATATTCATCACCGTAAAAACCAGGAAAAGTGATTCGCCCCTGTCGGGGAGCCTGTTATTGTTGCCGGTTTCTGAATCATCAAACCTTAGCGAGGTTATCTTCATGCTGGGGGCCAGTACAATCAGATCATGCCTGTAAAGCCGTGTTGTGTCGCCGTCAGATACCCCGATGTCAAAACTGATTATTCCCCTGTCGGGTACTTCAGAACCCATTCTGACGGAAAATGCCTTTGGCAGATTTACAGATCCTTTAGCCGGGATAGAACCGGTGAAGACCGAGTCGGTGAGTATGGTAACCCATTCCGAGGCGGATGTTATTTCTGCATATGAATTCAGAGCTGTCTGGTTGCCAAGATTATCGATAGTCAGACCGATAAAGACAGTTTCACCATAATCGGCTTTTCCATTGTTGTTGCCGCCGGCATCATCAATGTTGAACGAACCTGCATTGAGCCATGTTGATGAGGGCTCGCCGAAATATAACGTCTTCAGGAATGGTTTGAAACCCTGGCCGGTTATTACAATAAGGCACGAGTCGCCCGTTTCTTCCGGAAGATCAAGAGAGATGAAACCTGTCGGGCTTACGAACGATGCATCCCACAGGGTATCAAAGTCGGAGATTGCCATGTAGGTAAAAGGAGGTGCGTCGACCGAAAGGTTCCTGAGTCCGACAGGCAGTGTGTCGGGTATCTGGATTTCGATGGTGGATTGTGGCCCGATAACCGGGATAACGGTTGGGTCGCCAATTAGCGAATATGTTTCCCAGTAGTATTTTTTTCTGCTTGTTGTGCTTGCTGAGACAGCCAGCAGACCTGCCACATTTACCTGGCCCATTGTGTAATACCACTGGGAAGGTGTTTCTCCGTTTGTATGGAAGAGCCTGTCATAGAATCCGAGATTGTCGGGCGAATACTCGGGCTGAAGCACCACCATACCCACTCCAACGGCATAATGGAAGTCCTCCGTCCAGTATGAGTCGTTGGTGCAGCCGATAAACCCGATGGCCCCCTTGTTGCCGGCCATAACGAGAGCTCTGGCCAGGTTGTTCTCAGCACTGAACTGGCCGGTAAGGCAGGCATTGCTCATCACAAAAGGGTACATACCTGCATTGGTAAGGCTGGCTGCATCGAGGTTTGTAAAGGTAGGATCGTCCCAGCGGTTCACATTCCCGTGGCCCGAATAATTCATGAATGCCAGACCCCGGTTCATAAGCAGTTTCACCGAGTCATCCATTGTGGCTGCCTGTGGGTGAAGGAATGATGTGGTTGTCAGGCCGTTTGCACTGTTGAGGTAGTATGTTGTAGCATAGTTGACATGCCCGTTCATGAAGTTAGCATATCCGCCGTCATTTCCTGCTGTAACGAGGGCATTCAGGTAGAATTTGTTGGTATCGGAGAACTCCTGAAGTTCATACTGAAGCAGTTTGGTAACGAACGCACGCACCTCGGCTGTATCCCTTGCGGGAACCCTGCCTATGTACATTTCAGGAATATAATCGCCATTGCCCGTGAATTCACCCCAGTACATATCGGATAGCTGGCTGGTTCCATCAGAACGGGGGATATAGGTAAGGTCGCCTACGATAAGAAGATATCCGGGGGCCGATGCTTCGTAAACCTTCCTGAGTGAATCCTTGAGAAGAGCGTATGTTGTTCCGGCGAGTGTTTCACCCTTGTATATAGTTGTAACGCTGAAGCCTTTACGTGTCTTCCATTTAACCAGGGGTTCAATCTGTTTTCTGAAGGCGGTGTCGGTAAGGATTACCAGTCCTGCCGGTTTATCGGAGTATCCGTTAATAAGATGCTCGGGGCTGAAGCTTTTAATACCCTTGCTTTCGTCACCGGCGGTGTAACCGGGATAACCCTGGGTTCCCTTGCCACCCGGCGGGGTAAAGGTGATTGTGATTTCGGCCGAGGTAATCACCTCAAGAATGTTCCGGCCGGGATTGTAGCGTCCGGGTATCATTGTAACCGATACCAGTTCATCGCCGCGGAAGTTGCCAACATACTCAACCAGCACCGTATCGGTACGTGAGAACTTTCGTGCTTTGTAGGTCTCATCGTCAATTACAAGTCTTTCGGGCTCCCTGTCCTGCGACTTTGGCCTTGCCGGCTGTGACGGGTATAACCGGCCCTCAACGCCCCTGAAGTTGGGCCGTATTACCTTGCTCTTTACATTGGTGTACTCAATTTTATAATGTGAATATGCCGGCATGGTAAGCAATTGTGTTATTACCGGCAGTTCGGGTCTCCCCGGGTCGTTCAGTGAGTGGTGGCCTGGCAGAGAGGCTGTAAAATAATCTCCCGGCCGGCTGGTTGCCTGCTGCAGTGCCAGTTCGGGAATTGCATACCTGATTTTTATGCTGTATTGACCTGTTTCGGTCACCTCAAAGGCCCCGGTTCCGCCAAAAGAGATTTTACGTACAGAACTCTTCTGGGGTGATTGCAGGGTAGCTGTCAGAAGCCCGACTAAAGCCACCAGTACCGGTATTACCCTTGAGGGTCTCATGATATTAATAAAACCTTAAACCTGAATCCGCCACAATTTATTAAAAAATAGCCACTACTGCTAGTAAAAGTCTCAATAATGGTTTGTTTTCTTCTTCTTTTGTTATCTTTGATTTACTTTTTTCTATTTGTTATAACCATACATCTGGCTTGATGGTTGCATGAATTTTGGTCGGGAAAGGCTGTTTTAATATTAAACGTATGAAGAGAGTAATTGTTCTTCTGGTAATTATGTTTCCGTTGTTTACGGTATCAGAGGCTCAGATAAACAGATACGGGGTACCGCTTCACAGCACATATAGCGTTGAACTGTCAGGCGCTGCGGAGTATAACCATTGCATGACGAAGGATAATAACGGCATTGTCTATTTCGGCAATGACGGCCGGGGTGTTATTAGATATGACGGTACCATCTGGTCGCTTATACCGGTCCGGAATAAGCCCACTTTGTATGCCATAAAAGCAGACAAAAGGAATATAATATATCTGGGCGGGAACTATGAATTCGGTTACCTGCAGCCGTTGGCCGATGGCTCAATGAGTTATGTGTCTCTTGCCCAGCGTATCGACACAGTTGTAAATATCCGGATAGTCTTTTCGATAGTGGTTGGTGACGACAGGGTTGTATTTGCTGCACAGCGCAATATCTTCACCTATTATCCGGCAACCGATTCCCTTGAAGTATTCGACGTGGCGGCACTGGGGTACCGGAACCTTCTGACTATGATACCGGCCGGTGACAGGTTGTTTGTTTCCGATAATGTATCAGGTCTTCTTGAGTTCACCGGCGATTCTCTTAAACCGCTGCCCGGCGGCCAGTATTTTTCCAGGAATATTATAACCACCATGATTAAATGTGGTGATGAGGAATTGATTATCGGAACTTATGAAAACGGCCTTTACCTGTACAACTTCATTACCGGTGAGATTGATGATTCATTCCCTGAAAATGGACTTAATGAAAGGCTGAAGCAGGCACAGATTTACAGGGGGGTCTGCCTGGGTGATGATCAGTATGCGATAGGTACCAGAAATACCGAGGGTGTATTGATAATCGACAGGAAGGGAAGGGTTGTCTCACAGCTGACTGCCGAGGTTATAGGTATGGATAACAACGTGGTAACTGCCATGTACGCCGACCCTGTATATCCTACCGAGCTATGGATAGCAACATTGGGTTTCTTCACCAAGGTTTACCTGAATCTGCCGTTTACATACTTTGGCAAACCCCAAGGTTTGAACAGCGGGATAAACACAATAGTAAGCTTCAACAATACCCTGTACGCAGGCAATGACAACGGTTTGTCGAAGCTTGTGACCGGACCACAGGGCTTCCCGGTATTTAAGGATATGCCTGAAATAACATCTGCCACCCCTGTACTCAGGGTTTTTGACAATGGTCGTGAGAATTTTCTGATTGCAGGAACCCAGTCGGGTACCTTTATGATCGATGCAGGCGACAGGGTTTCAGGTATCGAGAATAGCTTCATTAAAGGTGAGAGAAACCCGCAGGATGTACGGAAAATTGCACATTCGAAGGTCGAGCCGGATGTAGTTTATCTTGGCGTGTCGAATGGTCTGCTGAAAATCCGCTACCTTGGTAATGGGCGGTGGGAGAATATTAGAAAATTCCCGGTACAGGTTCACGTTACCGAAATAGAGGAAACACCTGACGGCAGTATATGGTTCTCGGGTGGCAGTATGAAATGGGTTAGCAGGATCATGATTTCAGGTTCGGACACTACCATAGTTGAATACAACAAGGATAAAGGGTTGCCCGATACTCTGGGATTCAAGATTAAGCTGATCGACGATGTTTTACTGGTAGGTACGCCGGTAGGGGTATTTCGCTACAATAGTGACAATGACCAGTTTGTTGATGCCAATTCTGTTTTCTACAATTTTACATCGGGATATGAGGTGTCATTCCTTACGGTTGACGAGGAGGGTGATTACTGGATAAGCTACAGGGAGGGGAATAGGGAAGACAACAGGTTTCTTGAAGCAATGATTCCCCGTGATGAGGACCGTAAAGCTGTAATATTCCATCCTTTCAGTATTCTTCCAATTGCCCCGGCGTTTGATATTGTAAGGTATGAGGGCCGTGCATGGCTGGCCAAATCGAAGAATGTATTTGTAGTTGACAAGGAGAAACTCTTACGGCCGGAACCCGGTTTCAGAGCTTTCCTGAACATGATAAGGGTGGGGTCCGATTCGGTGATTATGAAACAGTCATTTGTTGTCACCGGCGAGAACGGCCGAAAGTACCCCTCACTTGATCAGCCTTCCGGAACCATTGCATCTCTTGCCTACAGGTTTAATAATGTCTCATTTTACTGGACATCAAATTACTATATCGATGAAGAGAAGACCCAGTACAGTTATTTCCTTGAGGGCAATGATGACGCATGGTCAAGATGGGAGAACCTCTTGTATAAGGATTTCAGCAACCTGAAGTATGGCCAGTACAAGTTCCGGCTTAAGGCCAGAACCATTACAGGCATTGAAAGTCCGGAAACGGTATTTGAGTTTGTAATCCAGAAACCCTGGTATGTCACGTTTGTGGCCATACTTGGATACATAATTGCCATTGTCGCCATCATTCTCGGAATTATAAAGATATACACCAAGAGGCTTATTAATGAGAACATCAGGCTTGAAGGCATAGTAGCCGAACGCACAGCCGAGGTCGTGAAGCAGAAGGAGGAGCTTGAGTCAAGCATACACTATGCCAGCCGGATACAGAGGGCATTGCTTCCTTCAGAGAAGATTCTTTCTGATAACCTGAAGAACTACTTCGTTCTTTTCAAACCCCGCGATATTGTAAGCGGAGACTTTTACTGGATGACCAAGCGGTCCGATAAGCTGTTTATTGTGGCAGCCGACTGTACGGGTCATGGTGTTCCCGGAGCATTTATGAGCCTGCTGGGAATGTCGTTTCTCGATGAGATTGTAAATAAATCGTCCATTTACAGGGCCGACACTATACTGAAAGAGCTGAGGTTTCATGTAACCAACTCCCTTAAGCAGGTTGGTGAGGATGATGAGGCCAAGGATGGCATGGATCTGGCACTGCTGGTAGTTGATTTTGGCAATAGCAGGATAGAATTCTCGGGTGCATATAATCCTTGTTTCAAGGTTAGAAGGCTTGCAGACAGGGAATCCGGAGAGAGCACTGAACTGAACGGATTATCTGGTGAAGAGGGTTCCTTGTCAAATGGCCGCTACCTTCTTGAAGTTGTATCGGCATCAAAGATGCCAATCGGCATAAGCGGAAGGATGAATGAGGATTTTGTGCTGCACGAATGGAAACTGGAAAAGGGGGTCTCTTACTATCTCTTTTCCGATGGATATGTTGACCAGTTCGGGAGTAACGGAAGGAAATTCATGAAAAAGAATTTCAAGAAACTGCTGCTTGATATCCAGGAGTACCCTATGAAGAAGCAGAAAGAAATTCTTGAGGAGACCCTAAATCAATGGATGGGCGATACGCCACAGATAGACGACATTCTGGTGGTTGGATTGCGGACCGATTAGGTCCGGCATCAGGTGTGACCAACATTCGTGATTTCCTCAGTAATCATTAGGTCAGTTTCAGGGTATTCGAAAATGTCCGATCTTGGCTCGGTGTTTCCGATTGTGTAACCCCAAAGGGATTCGTATTCCTGGGTATCTTCTCCCATTTTTTCAAGTTGATCGATGTATTTATGTAACGGCTTTGACTCGATTATATAAACCTTACCATACTGATTTACGGCAGGACTATGCCTCCTCTCACTATCATGCCCGAACTCAAGAATCCGTCTTCCCCTTCGAGTAATTCCAATGGTTCTGAAAGTCATGCTCTTTCCTATGCCGGGAAGGTTGACTATATTTCTGTCGGTGGCGATAAATGGTACAGAGTACTTTTCCCTTTTTGATAGAAGCCATTCATCGGGTTTTACCGCACCGTTAGCGAGTCCGGTGAAGTCTGTTTTTAGTTCGGCAAGTTCTGTTTTTCCCAGGTATTTCTCTTCTGTTAATTCCTGCAGCGACCTGGCATTCGTGGCAAAATTTCTGTGGTTCTCCATGTAACCCTTAACGGTGAATGTATAGTAAGTTAGAATGCCGGTGTCATTTAGTACCTTTCTGAGCTTAGCAGTATGGCCCCGGCGTGATGCGGCCGCAGTGAATACCATCTGGTTGGTTACAATCCAGCCTGCATCTGTAAGTCTCCTGACAGCCTGTTCTGATTCCGGGGTTATTTCTGCCGGCGAGATAAAGTGGGTTTGTATAAAAAATTGGCTGATACCGGCTTCTGAAGCTCTTCTCCGGAAATCACCAAGAATAGCTGCGAGTTCCGGGGTTATGCGCTGGGGAAGATAAACCGGAAGCCGTGTTCCCAGCCTTACCCTTTGCATCTCTGCATATTTTGAGCCATCGGGTCTTCTCAGGTTTGCCTCCTTCTTTCTCAGTGCCATTTTGTACACTGCCTCGAGTATCACTTTAAGCGACCTGTCAGAACTCATCAGTGCATCACCTCCTGTTATCAGGATGTCCCTTAGTTGACTGTCATTTTCAAAATACTCCATCAGCGATTCAAGCTTATCCTCCCAACACTCATCAGGTTTGAGCTTTTCAAGGTTAAAGTTGAGATTACCACGCTGAAAGTCATACATTCTCTGGCATGAGACACATAGTCCGCCGCATGCTCTGCCCATAGTGTCGGGGATAAGTATAGCCACCTCGGGGTATCGCCTGTGTATGTTGGTTTCATTTGGCAACAACCAGCCAGCTGCATTCGGGACTCCGGGCTTCACCTTGTCTTCCTTTTCCCATGCCTCAATCTGGCCATATTCATCAATCAATTCCTTACTGTAAATTACATATTCCCTTATTGTCTGATCGGCATATAATACCTCTTCATCATTCGATTCATTGAGTAATGACAGATAGTATGGGTTTACAAAGAAAGGAATCCCTGCATGTCGTGCATGCCTTAACAGGTCAACAGTATCGGTGTCGAGCGAATCTCCAAGCATACTGTTGAGAGTATCAGGAGTTCTGATCGCAAAATGGAGGTGAAACCTGTAATCGTTCCACCACTCGCGAACCTTTTCAAGCTTCTGCTCTCCAGTCATTCCTGATGTGAAGCAATACTAGGGTGTGGATTGTTCTCCCTTGTCAATAATATCAGCAAGCAACGATATAATCCTCTCCCTGTTAACAGCCCGGTTCCTCACCATCGCAGCTTCGGTTCCGGCAGGGTACCGTTGCATCCATTCGGTTATTTTCGATTTGTCGGGAATTGTTCTTTTCTCCCTGCCTGAGAATTGCCTGAAGAGATGATTCATATCATAGAAAAACTCCGGTCTTCCGCCTCCTTTTCTATTGTGCCATGCCAGCCAAACCAGCACGAATGGGTCGTTTACTGATACCTTTATCCGTTTGTTGAGGTTTTCATACTCCCTGCCTGCATTTGTGAGATAGTCGAATATCCTCACAGCTGCAATCTCATCCCATTTCAGTTTGTCGGGCTCAACAGGCGGTGTGAGCCTTCGTTCGGCAAATGCAAGGGCATATTCGTGCCCTTCGGCAAGCCATTCCCTGATCATGGTCATCAGTCTTCTATTGGCCTCTTCGGGTGAATTGGAGTTGCTGATTATACCGCCAAGAACCGGATTCTCAGCAAGAAGTTGTTTGCATAGTTTATATGAAAGCGGCGGAATGTTTATCTTGTTTATTTTGTTCCGTATTTCCATCCGGGAATAACTTTATAACTGCATCTGCATGCAGCAATTTTATATTTCGTGTACCGTCGATTTTCCCCTTTAGACAAGACAAAGATAGTGAATTCTGCGGAATACTCAGCGAAAAGTGCCGATGAATACCCGGGTTACCGGGTTATTCCTGCCAGTTTGTATGTTACCCCTTTGTCGGTAATACTCATCTCCAGTATCCCCAGGGCAATAAGGTTTACCAGTATCTCTCTGGCTCTTGCGCTGTTTATACCTGACATCCTCCTGAACGCCGAAAATGTGATTCCGTCATTGTTCCTCAGATAATCCATCAGAGTGTTTTCGGGTTCAGAGAACTTTACCATAACTCCTCTCGATGACTTCTCCTTCCTCCACAGATCAAGAAGGATGCGGTTGGCTACTATATTCTGATCGTTTTGTCTGGAGTAAGGCCGCCACTTTCCGTCATCGCCCTTGGCCTTATACGGACGCCGGCTCCCCTTTTCCACCTTCACCTCCAGGACAGTCTTCCCATCCACTGTGTGATTCATGATCACCACAGGTATTTCCGGTTTGCAGAACAGGCGTGAAGCTGTATCTATCATGTAGATCTCCTCGTCAGACCTTACCCCGGCAATGGCCCCGTTATCACGCACGCCAATAAGCAGTGTTCCACCCCCGGTATTTGCAAATGCCGAAAGTGTCCGTGCAATTTTTCTGCTGTCGGAGATGCAGTATTTGAAATCCAGTTTTGCTCCTTCACCTCCTGCAATGAGGTCTCTAAGGTATTTTTTTGTCACAAAGCCGGGGTGTTAATTTATTAACAATAATAGCCGGTTATCTCTCTATATTCTGAAACCAGTTTATGACATTATCGACAGATAGGCCGTCTCTTTCGCCGTAAATAAGCAGAAGCGTATTACCGTCAGAAAAAGTCAGAATCTCAGGTTCATTATCCTCCGGGCCTGATTGTTCGCCTACGAATTTGTCCCTGTCAACAGCGGTGTTGAATGTAATTGCAGTAAATGCAAGTGATTCATACCCCTTTACACGTGTCAGGTGCCATAACTCCCTGAAGCCTGTAACCGAAAGCGCATCATTTCTGAAGGGTATGCCATTATCAAGCCCCAGTTGGCCGCGACAGTATTTAACCTGCCCGTTGATCCGGTTAAACATGCCTTCCCTGAACGGAAAGCCGGGTTCGAACGGTTCATGTTCAATACCTTCCATCAGGAATGAGGCAATTCCTTTGGCATAACTGAACTCATCGGCTGTGCCGGTGCCAAGAATTGCTGAAAGGTAATATTCTCCCTTTACTGACTGGATTTGCCACCGGGTGGCACAATTGAATTCACCGGGGCCATCAGCCGTGTCACATTCAAAGCTGTAAACAGAGAATATTCCGTATGCTGCAGACGCATCACCCATTTCGTACAGGTCGAACCTGAGCAGAGCTCCCCTGTAGTCAATTTCATGCATTGTCAGGCTGGTGAATCCGTATTCCAGATATATATCGGCACCTCCGTTAATATAACCCCAAAGCGAATTGCCGTCAAATACAGCCCTTCGGGTCACCCTGCCTTCACCAGCCGCCTCAGTCGTAATGCTGATCTCCCTTTCCTGTCCTCCGAGAAGGTTAAAGGTAAGCAGCAGTACACCTGCAATTATGTATAGCTTCATGAGATATCACGTTTCAGAATAGTCATATTTTCAATTTCAAACTCGCCAAGCCCCATCTCTTTTGCCATTCTCAGAGTTACCAGGCCCGAACCAGTGTCCGCCTTCTGGATTCCCATTTCAATCCGTTTCTTCATAACTATATCGTAACCCACCCTGTCAACGGCCACCGGATCGGTTCCGATAAGTATATCCTTGTACCAGGTAAAGAATTGCGGATTGGCTCCCGGCCCTCCGTTATAGCATCCCTTTATGCCATCGACAACATTGAGTACAACTTTATCCCTTATGGGCGGGAATGCGGGAACCTCGGCCACCGTATTGTTCCAGAGCCGTGCATGTAGCCTCGATGTATTTGATATGCAGCCAAATGCGAGGTTCTTAAGACACAGGGTGACGTTTGCCCCGGCATTCTTGAGAATCGGTATATTTATTATTTTATCCAGCTCCCGGGTTACTAACTTCGAGAAATATGAATATTCACCTTCATTAATCATAAAAGGTATCGTGTACTGATCATACTTCATTTCTGTGTTTGCATGATAAAACCACTCCTTGTCTATCATTTTTTCACCATAAAGAACGCCTTCTGAATCATAATACGAACCATCCTTATCTCTCTGTTCTGTACCGGTGATCTTAATTCCCGGATAGGCCTCAGATGTAAATCCGGCTTCATGCAACTGGAACTCCCTCCTGTCCCAGATAACGATGTTACTCTCCCTGATGCCGGCTTCTTTCAGCTGGTTTATTACTGCTCCCAACACCTCGTGACTGGTACTCAGTGGCCTGCCGGCTACAGGATTGACTTTAAGACCTATCATCTCACCCGGCCTGACAAATCTCCTCCAGGCGTTCCTTACTCTCTTTTCACCGGTAAGCGCCAGCATCCCCTCCATTATCATTTTTTCCACGGCCGTTCCGTTAATTACCTCGTTATTAGCCGACTTCTCATCATGAATATGAACAACCCTGCCCGGATACAAACCAGGCATGGATGTCTCCCTCCTGGGGTATTTAAGAGCATCTTTCCCATTGGTCTTTATTTCGGGTTGCTGAATGGTTACGGAATCGGGTTCTGTTGCTCCTGAAACAGGAAATATTGCTGCCGCCAGTCCGGTGGCAGTTACATTTCTGATAAAACTGCGCCTTCTAAGGCCTGCAGGTTTCGATGATTCTTTCATTTTGGATAGATTTAAGTTAGGTCGGTTCGGGGCTGATACTATTCTATTCAGGATAATTGGAAATATTTGCCAATAAAGTTAAGAATCATACCGGTTTTATGAAAATGTATTTTAATGGTTGCAACTCTTTTCCATGCATTTTATTGGAACCTCTCTCACCTATGTTTAACAATATGAACGCCAATTCTGATATTCCGTAAAAGTGTTGTACTTTCATAGTCCTTTAACCTGCTAATTTAAATGATATGACCAAAAACATGGATAAATCGACTGGATATCGGTTTACGACGAGGTTTGGATTGATAATCAGTGCGATAGGGGTGGCAGTTGGAACAGGCAATATCTGGAGGTTCCCGAGAATTGCGGCGCAGAATGCAGGCGACGGCGATTCGGGGGCCGGTGCATTTCTGATAGCCTGGGTGGTCTTCCTCTTCCTCTGGAGCATACCACTGATAATTGCCGAATATGCCATCGGCAAGAAATACCGGGCGGGAGTGGTAAGGTCATTTATCGGCGGACTTGGTAAGAGGTTTGCATGGGTTGGATCATTTGTGGCATTTGTTCCATGTGCTATTACTTTTTTTTATGCCGTGGTTGTTGGCTGGTGCATATATTATTTTGTTTACACTATAATTCATCCGCTTCCTGTGAGTTATGAATCATCACTGGCCATATGGAATGCATACCAGGCCGGCTATATGCCGATAATAACCTTTATTGCTGCAATAGGGCTGGGAGCTCTCGCAATATGGCGAGGTATCGGTTCAATCGAAAAGGTTAACAAGATACTGATCCCCTCGTTGCTGCTGATCGTAGTAATAAGCGTTGTAAGGGCTGTAACTCTCGAAGGCAGCGAAGTAGGCCTGCGATACCTTTTCAGGGCCGATTTATCGCAACTCGCCAACCCTAAGGTGTGGCTCGATGCACTCACTCAGAATGCCTGGGACACCGGTGCGGGTTGGGGCCTTTTTCTAACATACGCTGCATATATGAAACTGGAACATGGCACTGTTAAGAATGCTTTCATAACAGGAATAGGAAACAATACGGTGTCAATACTCTCGGGGATAATGATTTTCGGGACAGTTTTTGCCATTCTGAGAACTGACATGGGGATGAACGACCCCGAGATACTTGAGATAATGAGGACAAGCGGACCGGCTTCCACCGGCCTCACATTTATCTGGATGCCCCTTCTTTTCCAGAAGATGTTCGGAGGAAGCGTGCTGGCAGTGCTTTTCTTTCTGGGACTCACCTTCGCCGGTTTTACTTCGCTGATAGCTCAGCTTGAGTTGCCAACCAGGGTATTTGTCGATACCGGTA
>Ga0209835_1000402_pt1 | contig 28919 bp, 27 predicted proteins | sample LakKivwa52mmetaG_FD_184138 | JGI IMG/M metagenome (GOLD analysis project Ga0209835, IMG submission 184138) | Anoxic lake water microbial communities from Lake Kivu, Rwanda to study Microbial Dark Matter (Phase II) - Lake Kivu water 52m metaG... | ecosystem: Environmental > Aquatic > Freshwater >... | reverse complement strand
TATTATAGGAGAACTTCCCAAACTTGGATAAATTACGCCATAACTATCAGTTGGAATAATGATGAATGGTGGGACTGGTTAAAAGATAGAGACTTTACAGTCTTAGCAACCAGAGCTGAAAATAGAGATGAAAAAAATTTTTCTTCTATACAAAAATTCAAAATACCACTTGAATTAAATTTATTTTGGGGGAAAAGAGTGGGTTTTGAATATGGAATTAACGAGAAAAACTTTCTAATATCTCTCGCTCGAGAACAAGGATTAATTTAACTCTGTGGTTAATAATAGTCTACACAGGAAATTTAAGATTGATTTTTAATATAGTCACCGTCGTTTAAGTAACGGCAGGACTATTCAAGAAATCTGGTTTTGCTGTCACTTGCTTCCACGATTACTTCCACACTTTTGTTTTTTCGTTGCAACTAACTGATTAATAATAGAAATTATTTATTGAATATACTCATAATCTATTCAAGATTGGGTCGTGATAGTATAAAGTTTAATAAAAACAACTACTTAGTTAGTTGTAAACCAGTAAAAATTGCTTCCACAGTGCTTCCACAGTTTTGTGGAAGTAGAAATTCCAAAACCGTGGAAGCAAATTGTAGTTTAAGGCCCCTTAGCTCATGCTTGGTTAGAGCAGCGGACTCATGAAATTTGTGCCATACGATAGGTTTACTATCCAGTTTGAGGAACGAATGCCTCAGCAGTAATTAACCGACGTTTACACAAAATACGGGACCCCCTCCATTAGATCTGATATTGCTAAATAACAGTCTTTTCAGGGCTAATCGTTGTACTACATCTCTACTTAAATAAAAGTACACAATATAGTAAAACTAGGCAGCCCGTTGGCAAGATGCACCTCAACCGTCACTTCGGGAGCATCCATCCCCGTTAGTGCACGACTATGCAGAACCGCGAGCGCCATTTATAAGGCTTAATTCTGCTGGGAAGCTTCTATTTCAGCCAGCCTGGCTTCAAGTGCGGTAAGTTTTTCACGAGTTTTGCGCAGCACTTCGGCCTGCACATCAAACTCCTCACGGGTCACCAGCTCCATTTTTGTGAATACGCTCTTTAATAGTGCATGGAGGTTTTTTTCAACATCACCGAGTGGGGAAGAATTTACTACCTCTTTGATTTTATTGGATATTTCATTAATTTTTTCTGATTGCAGCATACGAATATTCCTAAAGATTGCCCATGAATAAGCAAATTATTATCTGAAGTGGATTCTAAGCCAAAATAAAAAAATATTACAAGCTATTGATTTTTAATGATTATTTAATTGGCACGCCCTTTGCTTTAAGTGAATTGTGCAATATTTTGGACAAATTACATAATCAAGGAGCTCATAACATGCGCAAATCATTACTTTCATTATCAATCTTAAGTGCACTTGCAGTACCAAGCATCACCATGGCGGAGGAAGCTGCACCAGCCAAAAAAGAGGCATCAAACTGGTCTGTGACGACCAACATTGGTTTTGTTTCCAACTACTACACACGTGGTATTTCACAATCATGGCATAAACCTGCTATCCAAGGCGGTGTTGACCTCGCTCACTCAAGTGGCTTCTACACCGGTATCTGGGGCTCCAATGTGACACCAAACACATTTCCTGACGCTTCAGCAGAAATCGACGTTTACGCTGGTTACAACGGCAGCATCCCAGCTGTTGAAGGCTTGGGTTACTCTGTAGGTGCAATCGGTTACATCTATCCGGGCGGTGACTGGAAAAAATGTGTGGCATGTACATCTGCTACTGGCGGCCCTAACACTGGCGGTCGTTGGGATACTTACGAGGCTAACTTTGGCTTGTCATACAAATGGCTGAGTGCTAAAGCTTCTGTAACGCTGGGCGACTGGTTCGGTGCAGAAAAAGGCACAGGTTTTGAGAGTGGTTCAAGCGGCACCACTTATGTTGAATTGAACGCGGCTTATCCATTGCCTTGGTACGATTTAACCTTGGTGGGTCACGTGGGTCACCTGAATGTATCAACAAAACTGGCGCCTGGTCTTGAAGGTCTAGGTGGCAGAAGCCCAGACTACACCGACTACAAAATTGGTTTGAGCAAGGCTTTCAGCATCATCAACTCTGAAGGCTGGAACGCGGGTCTATACTATGTAGGTGCGAACGACAACGGTTACTGGGGTCAACGCGGTTTTGGCGGCCCAAGCTTCAACGGCAGCACAGAACGTAAAGACTTAGCTGACAACCGCTGGGTTTTCTCTTTGACACGTTCTTTTTAATATTGACTAATGGGCAGGTCTAGGCAAACACCTGGACCTGCGCTGCTAAATAGGAGAGAAATATGAAATTTGTATCCGCAATTATCAAGCCATTCAAGCTTGACGAAGTGCGCGAGGCACTTTCAAACCTCGGCGTTCAAGGCATCACCGTTACCGAAGTCAAAGGTTTTGGTCGCCAAAAAGGTCACACCGAACTTTATCGTGGTGCTGAATATGTGGTGGATTTTTTACCTAAGGTAAAAATTGAAATCGCGATTCAGGACGACTTGTTGGATCAGGTGATTGAAGCGATTGAAAAATCAGCCTCTACCGGAAAAATCGGTGATGGCAAAATTTTCGTGTTCAATCTTGAGCAAGTTTATCGCATCCGCACCGGTGAAACCGGCGTAGAAGCTTTATAAGGGGATTAAGATGAAGAAATTACTCTCAATGTTTGCTCTGGTAGCCGCATTAGGTTTCGGTTACACCAGCACGACATTTGCTGAAGATGCAACGCCGGTTGCTGAAGCAGCGGCAGAAGTTGTGACCACTGAAGCTGCACCTGCACCTGCTGCAGAAGCAGCCCCAGCAGAAGCTGCACCAGCGGCAGCTGAGGCAGCCCCTGCCACAGAAGCGACTGTGAATAAAGGTGATACTGCCTGGATGATCGTCGCTACATTATTGGTCATTATGATGGTCGTGCCTGGTTTAGCGCTGTTCTACGGTGGCTTGGTACGCAGCAAAAACATGCTGTCTGTGTTAATGCAAGTACTGGTCGTGTTCTCACTGGTTTCAGTACTGTGGGCACTATATGGCTATAGCTTGGCATTTGGCAGCGGTTCCGGCCTGTTTATTGGCGACTTAGGTAAAGTGTTCCTGCAAGGCGTGACCATGGATACGCTGTCAGATACCTTTACTGATAACGTGAAAATTCCTGAAATGATTTTCATCGCGTTCCAATGCACATTTGCCGGTATTACTTGCGCGCTGATTGTGGGTTCTTTTGCAGAGCGTATCAAATTCAGTGCAGTGCTTCTGTTCTCTGCAATCTGGTTCACCATCAGCTACTTGCCTATCGCTCATATGGTATGGGGTGCAGGCGGTTATCTGCTGGATAAAGGTGCACTGGACTTTGCAGGTGGTACTGTAGTTCACATCAACGCCGCTGTAGCTGGTTTAGTGGGCGCTATTATGTTGGGCAAACGTATCGGTTACGGTAAAGAAGCCCTCACACCACACAACCTGACATTGACTATGGTAGGTGCATCATTACTGTGGGTGGGCTGGTTTGGTTTCAATGCTGGTTCAAACTTGGAAGCAAACGGTGGTGCTGCGCTGGCTTTCCTTAACACATTGTTTGCTACTGCAGCAGCTGTATTGGCTTGGTCTATCGGTGAAGCCGTGCTGAGAGGCAAAGCTTCAATGCTGGGTGCCGCTTCAGGTGCTGTGGCTGGTTTAGTTGCAATTACTCCAGCTTGTGGTTCAGTGGGCCCGATGGGTGCCATCGTAGTAGGCCTGTCTGGTGGTTTCCTCTGCTTGTGGGGTGTGACCGGTCTGAAAAAATGGTTGGGCGTAGATGACTCACTGGACGTATTCGGTGTGCATGGTATCGGCGGTATCGTCGGTGCGCTGTTAACCGGTGTGTTCACCGCGCCAAGTCTGGGCGGTACCGGTGCTGCAGATTTCGCAATCTCATCACAACTACTGATTCAAGCAGAGGGTGTAGTGATTACGATTGTATGGTCAGCAGTAGCCGCTTACATCAGCTACAAAATTGCAGACATGATTGTTGGTCTGCGTGTCTCTGAAGAAGCTGAACGTGAAGGTCTGGATACTTCTTCACACGGTGAACGTGCTTACTCACTCTAATATAAACACTTAAGTTCACTGTTACTCAAACGGGCACCTCGGTGCCCGTTTTTTATTCCCAATCTATCTTGAGACCAAAAATCCCGCTGGATAAATTAAGCACTCTGCCTCAATCGCTGCGTGCGATTCAATGCTATATTTTTACCTGTTACGCTCAACAGGAATGCCTACCATGCTAGTCAGCTTGTTAACACTAATGTGTCGCCTCGTTTTCAGAGTCCATGTCAGCGGCCTCGCCAATCTGCCCAAACAAGGCAAATTGCTAATTATTGCCAACCACGAATCGTTTCTTGATGGCTTGCTGCTGGGTTTATTCCTGCCGCTACGCGCCACATTTGTCGTGCATACCAGCGTCAGCAGGCATTGGTTATTTAAACAGTTCTTAAAACTCACGCCTTTTTTAGCAGTTGACCCAACCTCGCCTCTGGCCATGAAGCATGTCATCAAACTGCTTGAAGCAGGACAGCCTGTGGTGATTTTTCCTGAAGGGCGCATTACGCTCACCGGCTCCCTGATGAAGGTCTACGACGGACCGGGATTTGCAGCCGCCAAAACCGGTGCCATGATTCTGCCGGTACGCATCGAGGGTGCAGCACATTCCTACTTCAGTCGATTGAATCAGGCGCATGCCAGAAAAATCTTCCCCAAGGTCAATATCAGCATTTTACCGGTGCGGCATATCCCCATGCCGAATGCCAGCGACGCCAAAACACGACGCAAGCTGGCGGGTGACGCGATGCGCCGCGAAATGCAGAACATGCTGTTTAGCTCTACACAAATCAACACACTGTTTGAGGCGTTTCTGGATGCGATTGCTACCTACGGACGAGGCACCATGCTGGTAGAGGATATGCGCCAAGTTGAAGAAAGTTATGGCGACTTACTCAAAAAAACACTAGCGCTAGGCAGGCTAGCTCAAAAAATTACACATAAAAATGAAAACGTGGGCGTGCTGATGCCTAATGTCACCAATACCATCTGCCTGATTTTTGGACTGACAGCATTTGGTAGAATTCCCGCCATGCTGAATTACACAGCCAGTAGTGCAGGCATTCAAAACGCCTGTACGGCCGCCTGCGTTAACACCATCATCAGCTCGCGTCAGTTCATCGAAACCGCAAAACTGGAAGACACGATCTCCGCTTTGCATGAGGTCAAAATCGTTTACCTCGAGGATTTACGTCAGCAGTTTAGCTGGCTGGATAAATTATGGTTACTCGGTTTTGCGCTGTGGCTGCCAAGATTGGTTGCCTGCAATGCCAAACCTCAAGATCCGGCAGTGGTGTTGTTTACTTCAGGCAGTGAAGGCAAACCCAAAGGCGTAGTGCACTCACATAGCACTATTTTGGCAAATATTGCGCAAATCAAGGCAGTGATTGATTTCTCCTTGCAGGATAAATTCATGATGGTACTGCCCTTGTTTCATGCTTTTGGCTTCACCTGCGGTGCAATTTTGCCGCTGGTGGGTGGTAGCCGGCTATTGCTTTACCCATCACCACTGCACTACCGTGTGATTCCTGAACTGATTTATGACCGAGGCTGCACCGTATTATTTGGCACCAGCACCTTCCTCGGCAATTATGCGAAATTTGCCAATCCTTATGATTTTTACAAATTGCGCTATGTAGTGGCCGGTGCAGAAAAGCTCAATGAAGAAGTCCGCAGCACGTATACCCATAAATTCGGCATCCGTATTCTGGAAGGCTATGGGGTTACCGAGTGCGCACCGGTGTTGGCGGTCAACACGCCGATGGCGAACAAATCAGGTTCAGTCGGTACGTTGATTCCGGGGCTGGAAGCTAAACTGGAACCTGTGCCGGGCATTTCTGAAGGTGCGCTACTTTCTGTGCGTGGCCCGAATGTGATGCTGGGTTACTATTTATTTGATCATCCGGGTGTGATTGAGGCAACGGCAGACGGCTGGCACAGTACCGGTGATATTGTCAGCATCGATGAAGATGGATTTCTGTTCATTAAAGGCCGTGTCAAACGTTTTGCGAAAATTGCTGGCGAAATGATATCGCTGGAATGTGCAGAAGCTATTGCCAATCATGCCTCACCCAGCCACCAACACGCTGCCAGCACCCAGCTTGACGCTGCTCGTGGCGAAAATATCGTATTGTTCACTACTGACGGCAACTTAAGCCGTGAACAATTAAGCGCGAGTGCCAAAAGTCTAGGACTGCCTGAATTGGCTGTTGCAAAAAAATTGGTGACCATAGAAACGCTGCCGTTACTGGGCACCGGAAAAACCGATTACATCACCCTAAAAACCATGGCCGAAACTGCCTAAACCCCAAAAAAACACACCATCACCGTGAGCTACCAATTTACATGAGCCATCAATTTAAATTAATGCGGGAAATGCGCTTTCGCCCATTTTTCATGACGCAGTTTCTAGGCGCTTTCAACGACAATTTATTCAAAACTGCACTCATCACCTTGGTGGCATTTCACGCAGCAAGCCTGACCACACTGGATTCAACGATGCTGGTGACTGTACTGCCAGGAGTCTTCATTTTGCCGTATTTTTTATTTTCGGCAACCGCAGGCCAACTGGCAGACAAATATGACAAATCGCTGATTATGCGCATCGTAAAAATCTGTGAAATCGGCATTATGCTGTTTGCCAGCGCAGGTTTTTATCTGCACAACATTTGGCTGCTTATCGCCGCTTTGTTCATGATGGGCATGCATTCCACTCTGTTTGGGCCAGTAAAATATTCTTATCTGCCGCAGCACTTATGTGAGCAGGAGTTGGTAGGCGGCAATGGCATGGTAGAAATGGGCACATTTGTTGCCATATTAATGGGGCAAGTGCTGGGGGCATGGCTGGTGGTTCAGCAGCCTCATGAGCTGCTGACCAGCGTAGCGATTCTGCTCATTGCGATGATGGGCTACTGGCACAGCCGCAAAGTGCCTTATTCTCCACCACATGCGCCAGAGCTGGTGGTCAATTGGAACCCAATTAGCGAGACCTATCGCAGCGTACGATTTATATGGGCACACCAAATCGTATGGCTGGCGGTCATCGCTATTTCTTGGTTCTGGTTTTATGGCGCAACCCTACTGGCGCAGTTCCCAAATTTCGCCAAAATCATTCTGCATGGCGACGAAAGTGTGTTTATTCTGCTGCTCACTACCTTTTCCATGGGGATAGGGGCGGGTTCATTGTTATGTGAAAAGTTATCCGGCGGTAAAGTAGAACTGGGGCTAGTGATGCTGGGTGGCGCGGGTATCAGCTTGTTCAGCATCGATTTATACTTTGTCAGCAGTCATATCTATCAGCAGGTGCAAGGCGCAAATGCGATCAGCTACTTGAGTTTTCTCATGCCTAACGGGTCTGATGCGCTCACGCTCACCCGCTGGCACCTGCTCACCGATATGCTGCTCATTGGTATATTCGGCGGCTTTTACATTGTGCCTCTATATGCCTTCGTGCAATCCCGTGCCGAAAAGAGCCATCAATCCCGTGTCATTGCTGCCACCAACATTTTGAACGCCTTATTCATGGTGGGCTCTGCCGGATTCTCACTGTGGATTTTCAAACAGGGCTTGAATATTCCGGAGTTGTTCTTGAGCACCGCCCTGCTGAATATCTTGATGATGCTGTATCTGTGCGTGCGTCAGCCAGCCTATTACAAGAGCCTATTGGTCTGGTTAAGGCGCAGTGGCTAAATCGACATCAATCTGATTCATCAACGTACTTTCAACTTATAATACGATTCCCTTTTAAAAGTATTCGTCTTCATGAGTCCCATTAAAAAATTGCATCAATCAATTTGGAAAATCTCCTCTAAACTTGGCCCTTACGCGCCGTTTGTTGCGATGATTGTATTGGCACTCTTGCTGTTATCCGCATCACGCATCGGGCTCATACTATGGAAATTTGAGCGAGTCGTCAGCACAGGCAAACTGGTCGAGATTCTGTTCCAGGGCATACGCGTCGACATTATTCAGTTGCTTTTGATGTCCTTGATTCCTTTACTGCTGGCGCCCATACTGGCACTACCGCGCTTTTTCCCAATCTGGAAAAAATTTAGTTATATCTGGGTTTTGCTGAGCCTAACCCTGCTTGTATTTTTAGAAGTTGCGACACCGGGTTTTATTAATGAATATGACATCAGGCCCAATCGCATTTTCGTGGAATACCTCAAATATCCGAATGAAGTGTTCAGCATGCTCTGGCGCGGATTCAAGGTGGAAATATTTTCTGTTCTGATCACCGCAGGCGCAGCGCTTTGGCTTGCACATCGCTATATGAAACCATGGCTCAGCATGCAGGCTAGCTGGCCCAACAAAAAAGTGTGGCTGGTGTGGCCGCTGATTTTTGTGATTTCACTGATGGGCATACGCTCATCACTGGGGCATCGGCCTGCAAACCCTGCGATGTTTGCCATTACTGCAGACAGCATGGTGAACAGCCTGATTCTGAATTCCGGCTATTCTGTCATTTATGCAAGTTACAGCTTAATCAAAGAAACAAAATCCAGTGATATCTACGGCAAAATGCCGCGCGAGGAAATTCTTAAACTCACTGGGGCAAAAGACACCGATATTCCGACACTTACCACGCTCATTCCAAGTCACAAACGTGAAAAGCCGCTTAATCTGGTGATTATCCTGCAAGAGAGTCTGGGTGCTACTTTTGTTGAATCACTGGGTGGCGTGCCGGTCACACCTAATCTGGAACGATTGAAAGAACAGGGTATCTGGTTTGAACAGCTTTATGCCACTGGCACACGCTCGGTGCGCGGCATTGAAGCCGTGACTGCCGGCTTTGCACCAACGCCGGCTGACAGCACAGTGAAATTGTCAAAATCGCAAAAAAACTTTTTTACGCTGGCTGCCTTATTGGAAAGGCTAGGCTACACCACAGAGTTCATTTATGGTGGCGAGTCACATTTTGACAATATGCGCAGCTTTTTTACCGGCAACGGGTTCCAGCATATCGTAGAACAAAAGGATTATCAGAACCCCGTATTTATCAGCAGCTGGGGGGTTTCTGACGAAGACCTGCTGAATAAAACCCATGAGCAGCTGATGGCGCATCACAACAGCGGAAAACCATTTTTCACACTGGCTTTTTCATCTTCAAACCATGCGCCGTTTGAATTTCCTGATGGGCGTATCGAACTATATGAACAGCCTAAAGGCACCGACAACAATGCCGTGAAATATGCCGACTATGCGATTGGCGAATTTTTTAAAAAAGCACAAAACAGCCCTTATTGGAAAGATACCGTATTCTTAATCGTCGCCGATCACGACATACGCGTTCGCGGTGTGTCGCTGGTACCCATCGAACGTTTTCACATTCCTGGGTTAATTCTGGGGGCAGACATCAAACCGCAGCGCTATACCGGCATGGCCAGCCAAATTGACTTACCGGTTACATTGCTCTCTCTGATGGGCATTGAGGCGCAGCATCCGATGACGGGCAGAGATCTCTCAAATCTGCCGCCAAACAGCCCAGGGCGCGCCATGATGCAGTACAACGCAAATTTTTGCTGGATGGAACAGAACGACAAGGGCAACCAGGTCGTAATTCTTCGTTCCGGAAAACCGCCTGCACATGCTGTGTATGATGCAAAAAATAAACAGCTCAAAGAAACTGCCGCACCTGATAACGCAAAAACTCTTGAAGACCGTGCCTTAGCCAACGTGCTATTGCCGGATTTGCTATATAACGAACAACGCTACCGCCTGCCATCACCATAATGAAGCACAATAAAAAGCAATCCAATATGCTGACCTGGCCTATCATACGTGGTGGGCTGGCGTATATTTTTTCAGGTAAACTCGCTGTCAAAAAAGGCCACCTACCGCCGTCTGCACATGCCATTCCCAAAGACTTCATCGGCATCTGCGTGACCTCTGCCAACGATGCGAAAATGGACGATTACGTCATCACGCAGCTACGGGCACTTGGCATTCATCAGGTGCGACTGGATTTCAGCTATAAAGATTTAGAGAGTTTTAATGCACGGTTTCTGCAGCGCCTGATTCAAGAACAGTTTCAGATTACGCTGCACTTGCTGCAACCGTTTGCCAATGCCAGAAAAATGGAAAGCGCGGCAGAACAGGCGCAATGGCAGGCATTTTTAACTGCGGTGCTCGATCGTTTTGGCGCGCATGTGGCACGCATTGAAATTGGCTCTACCATCAATCGCAAGCGCTGGGCAGGCTATACGATGAAAGGGTTTTTAAAAGCCTGGGATATCGCATACCGCAGCATTAAAGCCCGCGGCATTAAGCTGGCAGGCGTCAATATTACCGATTTTGAGCCGATCTATAACATCGGCATTCTGAAATTACTACAGGCCAACAAACAGCTGCCGGATATTCATACCAACAACCTGTTCAGCGAACGTGTATCTGAGCCGGAGCGCTTTGACCATCGAATTTTCAAATATCGCTGGGCAACCGCATTAAAATTCAATCTAATTAAAAAAGCGCGCCTGCTTAAAAAAATCAGCACTGATTTTGGCATTCAATCATTCATATCGCCTGTTGCATTTTGGGCGATCTACCGCATTGAGCGTCTGCTGCCCGACGGCGAGCAGAAGCAGGCGGATTACGTCGCGCGCTATATGCTGCTCAATGCAGCTTCAGGCGCACTTGATCAGGCCTTCTGGGGTGCAATGATTTGTCACCGTGAGGGGCTGATAGACGACGGACTGATGGATGCCGAATATCCCGCACTAGAACGCGTCACGCATTACGCCAACGTCGATGGAGTGCTTAGTCAGTTCCGCTACCACCCCAGTTTCTTTGCTATGCAAACAGTAGCAAAACTGGTGCAGGGTGCCTATTACAAGACCGCCATTGCCTCAGCACATGGGTTGGAAATTCATCATTTTCAAACGGCCGAACATGAAGTCCATGCTTTGTGGACCATCAACGGCAAGCTGGCTTTACTCAAAAGCATTTATCACTCGGCAGATTTGGCACAAGCGCAAATCCTGCATCGCGACGGCACAATACTGCAAGGTCAGCAGCACTTCGTCACCGAATCGCCGATTTATCTGTGCTGGCCACTGGGAAGCAATATCAGCACCAAGCCCAATCCATGCCTGTGCAAGGATTTAGCGATACACGCGCACATTGCTGATGTGCAATATTTCCCTTATCACCAGAATGGCTGGTTCGGCTTGATTCTGGCGAAAAATGCTGATGAAGCGGCGCTGATTGCAGAACAACTGAATCCGGCAGATTTAAACAGCCCGGAAAAAGCCAATGCACTGCGCCACGCCCGCAATGCTATTTGGGCTTTGCCTGACCCGCGCGATGTGAATCGTAAAATTACGGTAAAACAGCCCGTAAAAATGTATCCGCATAAGCAGTTTTTTGACCGTTTTAAACCCAGCAAAGCAAAACGTAGCTGGAATGGTGCGGTTGAACTGTTAAGACGCGGCATTGCCACAGCACCGCCGCTGGCATTTTTTGAGAAAGAGCACGACACCAGTCTCAAGCAAAACTTTTATATCTGTGATTATGTGCAGGCCGATGCATCGATTGGGGAAATGTTCGTACATTTCGCGCAAGGCCATCAGGATTTTCTGTTTGCTGCAAAAAACATACGCATCACAGCCACGCAAGTCTATCAGCAGCTGGCACAATATCTGCATTGCATGCACCAGAGCGGCACTTTCTTCAGGGATTTATCCGGTGGCAACGTACTGGTTCAAGTCGATGACCGGCAGCAGCTACATTTTTCGCTGATAGATACAGCACGTGCGCGTTTTTACAATCATGCTACACCGCTGTCGCAACGCATTTCGGATATGGCGCGTATCTGCAACAAGCTGCATTGGGCTGGAAGAGAACGTTTCATGGGCTTATATCTGGCGAATATCAGCAGAAAACTGTCTTTCAGAATAAAGTGCGCGCTTTATCTTTATGATTTCAAAGTAGACTTCAAGCGTAAATTCGGGCGCAAGGGTGTGAAGCGCCTAATGAAAAAACTCAAACAAGTAAAGCCTGATTCTCAAGCCTAAGCGTGGCTCATGATAATCACTAGTGGCTTTTAATGACTCATGTCATGTTGCGAAATCTGTTAGCCCCTATTATTACATCCACGTAATGCAATTGTTTTAAGCAAGTGCGGTACGAATTTTAAGAAAAGGAGAAATTACTATGTGGACAACACCAGCTGCTACTGAAATGCGTTTCGGTTTTGAAGTTACAATGTACGTAATGAACAAGTAATTTGTTCTTCGTCATTTAAAGGGTGCTTAGGCACCCTTTTTCATGTCTGAAATTTCTATAAGTTCGTTACTTATTCAGTTTGGCTTGAGCGCCATTACCGTTATTCAACACAAATTCTTTGGGTAAAAATACCCAAATCTTTCCAGTCTGTTTCATGGCACCGGCTTTGGCACCGGCGTCCGAGCCAGCCCCCCAGAAAAAATCAGCGCGCACGCCGCCTTTTATCGCACCACCGGTATCCTGCGCCATCATCATGCGCTTCAGCGGTTTGCTGCTGTTAGGCTCGGTGGTGGATAAAAATATCGGCGCACCCAGTGGAATGAATTTAGGGTCTATCGCCACGCTGCGCTCACCCAAAATCGGCACGCCTAGTGCACCCAGCGGACCCGGTAAACCTGCTGGCAGCTCCCTGAAAAATACATAACTGGGGTTGCTGTTCAAAAGCTCTCTCAGCTTGCCAAGATTGTTGCGCGCCCAGTTTTTTATTCCCTGCATCGAAGCCTGCGCCAGCGTCAGTTCACCACGCTCAACCAACAGGCGGCCAATCGAATTATAAGGATGGCCGTTTTGGTCTGCGTAACCTACATGTACCTGCTCACCGTTGTCCAGCTGAACCAAACCAGAACCCTGAATCTGTAAAAAGAACACGTCGATAATGTCATCAATGTAGATAAACTCGCGACCTTTCAGCGGTGAATTATCCGTTTCAATTTCTGCACGGTTGTAATACGGCACCAGTTTATTGCCCACCAAACGCCCACGCACACGCTTGAATTTAAGCTCAGGAAATACACTATCAAGCTCTACCGTAATCATGTCAGCAGGTGGCGCGTACAGAGGGTTGGGATACTGTGCAGACTTGGTGCGGCTGCCTTTGAGCAGCGGTTCATAGTAACCGGTAATCATGCCGCTATCGCTGCCATCCTGATTGCTGGCTTTATATACTGAAAAATACTGCCTGAAATATTGCTGAATCTGATTGCTATCTGGATTCTTCGCCGTTTGTTCATTGAGCTGTGTTGCGGCAGTGCAGACATTTTTCCAGGCTGACTTATTCACCAAGGTCGAGCAGCTTAACATCCAGCCAGGCCAGGCCTGACTCAGATTATCCATTTGCAAACCGTCTACCTCTTCCCACTGTGCGGGTTTCAACAAACTGTATTCTGGAACTTTGGCTTCAGGCGCTTTTGGCTCTGCAGGTTTGGTTTCAGCGGGTTTTGTATCCGGAAGCTGCACTGCTTTCTCGCCGGGACATTCACATTTGGCTGATGAGGGTGCGGCAGGCGGTACTACCGGTTTGACTTGCCTATCAGCACAACCCGCAGCCGTGATGATGAAGGCTAAAAAACCCAGCTGCGCGGCCTTCACAAACCACCATCTGGGGCTGAAATGAAATAATTCAGAACTCAATGCAATGTTCTCGGCATGTTGAGTAAAAAAACAGGAATCATGGCCTCAAAGCGTGTACCGTCTTCTGCCACCATCTGATAACTGCCATGCATTTTACCCATGGGCGTATTAATCACCGTGCCGCTGGTGTACTCGTAACTTTGTTTGGGCGCCAGCAAAGGTTGTTCACCCACCACCCCTAAACCGCGCACCTCTTGCTGCTGCCCGTCTGCTTCCACAATCAGCCAATGTCGGCTGATCAGCTGCGCACTGATGTTGCCGGTGTTGGTAATGGTCACATGATAAGAAAAAGCATAACGATTTTGTGCGACATCTGACTGCTCAGGGATATAGGTAGCCTCCACTTTCACCGTACACTCATAATGATTTTTATGCGCCATGATGCCTAGCCGATTAAGCCGGTAGTAGGGGAGCTAGGGCTGGCAGAATAAAGTTTTTTCGGCATACGGCCGGCGAGATAAGCTTCACGACCCGCTTCTACGGCCTTTTTCATGGCACCGGCCATCAGTACCGGATTCCCGGCGGCGGCAATCGCTGTGTTCATCAGAATACCTTCACAACCGAGTTCCATGGCAATCGCCGCATCTGAGGCCGTACCCACACCGGCATCCACCAGCACTGGCACTTTGGCGTTCTCAATGATGATTTGCAAATTCCAAGGGTTCAAAATACCCATACCGGAGCCAATGAGTGATGCCAGTGGCATGACCGCCACACAGCCGATTTCTTCCAGCTGCTTGGCAATAATCGGGTCATCCGAGCAATACACCATGACATCAAAACCGTCTTTCACCAAAGTTTTAGCTGCGGCGATGGTTTCTATCATATTCGGATAAAGCGTATTAGGGTCGCCCAGCACCTCAAGCTTCACCAGCTTATGGCCATCCAGCAGCTCACGCGCCAAACGCAAGGTGCGCACTGCGTCATCAGCCGAGTAGCAGCCCGCCGTATTGGGCAGATAGGTAAACTCTTCAGGCGGCAAAAAATCCAATAACGATGGCTCGCCCGCATTCTGGCCAATATTGGTGCGGCGAATCGCCACCGTGATAATTTCTGCACCGCTGGCATCAATCGCCGCGCGGGTTTCAGCAAAATCCTTGTATTTACCGGTACCCACCAACAAGCGTGAATGATAAGTTTTATCTGCGATTTTTAATAAGTCTGACAATTCGAATTCCTTAAGTCTACTAAATGAATAGGCGCCTAATAACAAGCACTGAAAAGCAGTTAACCGCCACCGACTGCACCCACAATCTCCAGCTTGTCACCATCAGCAAGGAGCGTAGTTTCAAACTGGCTGCGCGGTACGATTTCAGCATTGCGCTCTATCGCCAGCCGCTTCCCCACCAATTCCAGCTGCGCTACGAGCGCTGCTACGGTGAGTTTGTCTGCTTCAAAACTGCGAATTTTGCCGTTGATAATCAGTTGCATAATTGAAATTGATGGTGAGTTTCTGGAGTGAATGCCAATGCTGTATTTTACGAAATTAGTAGCGGCATTAGCAAACCTTATATCGATTATTTAAGCCCGCTACTGCATATCATCAAAAACACCCTATCTCGTTGTACAATATCGAAAAATTATTGTTTTCACTGTTTATTTCAAGCCACTCGGAACCTCATCATGAACATTCAAAGCCACATCGCAGACCTCGACACCCCAACCGGCGTCATGCGCACTTATATTCATCGCCCGGTAGGTAATGGTACTTATCCAACCATTTTGTTCTACTCTGAAATCTTTCAGCAGACCGGCCCTATTGAACGCGCTGCCAAAATCATCGCCAGTCATGGCTATGCCGTGTTAGTACCCGAAGTATTTCATGAACTGAACCCGATTGGCACAGTGCTGGGCTACGATGACGCAGGCCGCGACAAAGGCAATGCCGATAAAGCAGCCAAAGACGTTCAAGGCTATGACACTGACAATGAAGCCATGATTAAATTTGCAAAACAGCAAGCTTGGTATAACGGCAACATCGGTGCCATGGGTTTCTGTATTGGCGGCCACCTCGCGTTCCGCGCAGCATTGCAACCGGAAATTAAAGGCACTGCCTGCTTCTACCCAACCGATTTGCACACCCAGATCATTCCTAACAAACCAGGTCAGCACAGCATAGAGCGTTTAAAAGACATCAGCGGTGAACTGCTGATGATTTGGGGCAAACAAGACCCGCACATTCCAGCCCCCGGCCGCGCAGAAGTGTACAAAAAACTCAGCGATGCTAATCTAGTATTCACCTGGCATGAATTCAACGCCCAGCATGCGTTTATGCGTGACGAAGGTGAGCGCTATGACCCGCAGACTGCAATGATTGGTTACCAGTTAGCTTTGAATCTGTTCAGCAGAACGCTGCATCAGTAATCTAAGTCAGCAGTCCAAACACCAACCCGGATAAAAATTCAATTTTTATCCGGGTTTTTTATATTTAAATTTTGCTAGCTAAAAACTCGGTAAGCGCCAAATTTAAAGTCTATTAAAAACAAAAAGGGCAGAGAAACCTCTGCCCTTTTTCTTTACTACTGTTAACTCAAGCGTTCAGCTCAAACTTCCAATTGTGGACGACCAGCTTCTGGCCAGTCCAAGTGGAAGAACTGACCACGCGGTTGATCAACACGCTCATAAGTGTGCGCACCGAAGTAGTCACGCTGACCTTGCAGCAAGTTTGCTGGCAAGCGCTCACTGCGATAACCATCATAGTAGGCCAATGCTGCAGCAAAACCTTGTGCCGGGATACCGTTAGTGACTGCCAAGGCAATCACTTTACGCCAGCCGGCTTGGCCTTCGTTCATCGCATTGGTGAAGTATGGGTCCAGCATGAGGTTTTTCAGACGTGAGTTCAATGCATAAGCATCGGTGATTTTTTGCAGGAAGCGTGCGCGGATGATACAACCACCACGCCAGATTTGTGCGATTTCACCGAAGTTCAGTTTCCAGTTATATGCCACTTGTGCTTTATCGATTAATTGGAAGCCTTGTGCATATGCGCAGATTTTTGAGCAGTAGAGTGCGTTCTTAATCGCTTCAATGACCGCTTTTTTGTCTGTCTCTTGTTTTACCACTGGGCCTTTCAGGATTTTGCTGGCTTCAACACGCTCTTCTTTCAAGCTTGAAAGTGCACGCGCATAAACCGCAGCAGCAATCGCGTTAGCCGGTGCGCCCAACTCCAGCGCGTTAGCAGCTGTCCATTGACCTGTACCTTTTTGACCGGCCGTATCGAGGATTTTGTCCACCAAGAAGCCAGGGCCCATTGGGTCTTTTTGTTGCAGGATGTCTGCAGTAATTTCGATCAAGAAGCTTGATAACTCACCTTTGTTCCACTCTGCGAATACTTTACCAATTTCGTCTGCTTCCATGCCGAGCAGATTTTTCATCAACCAGTAAGCTTCACAGATCAATTGCATATCGATGTATTCGATACCATTGTGCACCATTTTCACATAGTGACCAGCACCATCAGGGCCGATGTATTCAGCACATGAGAAACCGCCCACAACTGGTTTGCCAGGTTTACCACCTTCCAAAGGTGCGCCAGTCACTGGGTCAACTTTAGCTGCGATATCGCGCCAGATTGGTTCCAAGCTCGCCCATGCTTTGCGTGTGCCTGACGGCATTAAGCTTGGGCCGAAACGTGCACCGGTTTCACCACCGGAAACGCCTGAACCGATAAATTCAATGCCTTTTGCGGCTAATTCTTTTTCACGACGGATGGTGTCTGTCCACAGCGCGTTGCCACCGTCGATGATGATGTCGCCTTCCTCCAGGAATGGCAGCAGTGCATTGATAGTCACGTCAGTCGCGCTACCTGCTTTCACCAGCAAAATAATTTTACGTGGACGTTTGATACTCAATACAAATGAAGCCAAGTCTGCGTGACCAACCACGTTAGCGTGTGATGGCTCATTTTTTTTGCACTCTTCAATGAAGTTCACCATTTTCTTTGGGTCGCGGTTGTAAACCGCAATGGTGTAGCCATGATCGGCAATATTGAGGGCCAGGTTTTGACCCATAACAGCTAGGCCAACGAGGCCAATATCAGCATTTTTCGTAGTCATTTATCTTCTCTTTTGGAGTTGTTTAATGGAAAGGAGGTTTTGTGCGCAATATTATAGTGCTTTTTACGCAATTTAGCCGCTAATAATTGGCTTGAAACGAGAAATTATTTGGATTTAATACTGAATTGAACGCAAAATCTGCGAAAGCAAGTTTGACAGTAACCCCGTAAAAATTTTCAGGGTTTTATGCGCAAGTGATATGCGCCTTAAGGCTGAGTTGAAATTGAAAAAAACAGGCCTAGTAATCGCTGCTTCTGCCGCTGGAATAGCCCTGCGGAATATCGTTTTGCCACTTGCCACAATCTGCACATAAGTGATCATGCATTGTTGGACTTAACTCCAGGTGCTCACTGCCGCAGAATTTACAATAAGCTGCATGGCCAGCGTGCACTTTATGATGGCTCATGTGATGCTCAGTCGCAACCTTGGCACTGCCTAATCCGTATTTGTTATCCATGGTTGACCCCATTAACAATACCAGCTCGTAGGGTTTAAGTTACGCTTTTTTTGTATTTGGGGCAAGCCTTAAATAGTTAATCTACAAGCGTTCAAACCGCTGAGTAATTCAGCATTAACTCTATTTACCTGCTAACTGCGGTCTGCAATGGGTATAAGCGATTTTTTCGCCATCGTTCAAAGTGGTCTCAGCGCCGTTAATTACCAAGGTAATCAAGCCACTGGTATAGCGGCTCTCGCTACCAACCTTGGGCAGATTCACTTCATGATCCGGGTAAATCAACCATGCGTCATTACCATTGTTCAGCATACGCACGTAAAAAGATTTATTGTTGTCGCATACATACAGGGTGGCATTTTTGGGAGCAAGTGAATTTTCATTATCCGTCTTGGCAAAGGGATTAAGTTTGGGCATTGAGCTACAAGACGACAGCAATATCAACATAGCGAAAAGCACCAAAGTATAGAATTTTTTGACTGTCATTTTGGATAAACCTGATTTTCCCTGAATAATGAATTACTTAGCTTTTGTTGATATTTTGCCATGTATCGCCGAACACTCGCAACCTGAAATGAGCTGCAGTTGGCCTTATTGATGTCCTGCGCGGGTCAGTCTATCCAGCACGGCTAACCATGATGCACTAACTGGCGGCAACTCAACCAGCAGACGCTGGACTTTCATGGCATCCAGCGCATGCAGAGTGCTATATAACAATTCGGCAGCCTTATCCGGCTGATCGGGCAACACAACAGTATGACACTGCGGCATACCACCTTCGCCTATCACCATGGCGGCACAGCTAATCTCTGCGCCTTGTAGGGTGTTACAGGCAGCCATCAGTGCATGCCTGTCATTAAACAGATCCAGTGGGGTGCGCGGTGAATAATGCAGCGCATGCTGCCCGGGCACTTTAGGTGTCACGCTTACAGTTTTTTCGGCATTTGCCTGCTTAATTTGCTGATGCATCCCAGCAATTGCGGCAATGTCAGCTTCACTAATCATACCAGGCCGCAGCAGCTGCCAGCGGCCGTCTGGCTGCACACTCACAATGGTAGATTCAATGCCAACGCTGCAGGCACCACCATCCAGCACGGGAATATCAGCACCCAAGCCCGCTTCCACATGCGCTGCAGTAGTGGGGCTTAACTGTGTGAACAAATTGGCAGATGGCGCGGCCACAGATAAATTGCCCTGTTTTAATAACTGCAGCGCCAAAGGGTGCTGCGGCACACGCAACGCCACCGTTGGCTCACCGCCACGTACCACGCGAGACACGCGCGGCTTAGCAGGCAGCACTAGCGTGAGCGCCCCCGGCCAAAACGCCTGTGCCAACTTTTGGGCAGTTTCAGGAAAATCTGTCACCCAGTCCGGCACCTGCGCAACGCCCGCAATATGCACAATCAAAGGATGATCAGCAGGGCGCTGCTTGGTAGAAAAGATTTTCTTCAACGCGCTGTCGTTGGTCGCATCCGCTGCCAATCCATACACTGTTTCAGTGGGTATCGCGACAACTTCACCGTTTTTGAGTGCGGCAATCGCCTGCTCTAAACTTACACGCATATCAAATTGAAAGAGTTTAAAAGCGATATTTTACTCTCTTAAGCTACATACCGCCCACATTGAAATTCGCGATGACTTCGGCTTTATAGCTCAGTACGATAGAATGCACTTTTAAAAAGGAAAGTCAGATGTCACAAATCACCGTAGAAAAAAGCCCTAGCCAGCAGCGCCTCACCGAGCTTAATGTAAGCAAATGGCCAACCTGGCAAAAAGAAGTTTCTGTATTTCCATGGACATTTCCAGAACAGGAAATTGCCTACATTCTTGAAGGCGAATGCATCATCACACCCACGGGTGGCACGCCGGTAAAATTCGGTAAAGGCGACTTGGTGACGTTTCCGGCAGGTATCACTGCAGAATGGCAAGTCATCAAACCGCTGCACAAGCATTATCATCTAGAAGGTTCAAAACTGTGCCAGATTTGGCGTAGGGTTAAATTAGCGTTGAAATTCAAGTAATCTGCACCAAGGGGATTTCTAAATACCAGCTTTTCTGAATGTTAGATTCACCCTGCACGCACCCAAAACCGGGTGCGTTGCTGTTTTAACGGGTAGCACACCATGAAAACGCAGGCGTGATTCACCGCCCCACACCAGCACATCACCATGCTGCAGTGCTAATTTAAAAACTTTATCGTTTCGCTGCAAACCACCCATTTGAAATATGGCCGGAACGCCAAGAGAAACAGAAACGATAGGCTGTGAAAAATCCTGCTCATCTTTATCCTGATGCAAGCCCATTTTGGCGCCTATTTGATAGTGGTTAATCAAACAGGCATCCGGCTCAAAATTCTCAAAGCCGCAAACATGGGCTGCTGCACGCGCGAGTGTATTAAAGCTGTGCGGCATCAGTGGCCAATTCAAACCATTGATTGGGTCTATGGCCGAATAGCGATAGCCTTTTCTGTCAGATATCCAGCCCAGCATTCCGCAGCTGCTAGTGGTCACCGACATCGGCAAACCGCCAGGCGTCACCATCTGCCGCAACGGCGATTGGTGTAGCACTGTATTTAATTCAGCCAGCAAATTCGCCTCGTTTGATAAAGCGAAACCTTGCAGTAAGTAAACATCTTTTAATATTTCCTGCTGTTCTGCTTGTTGAAATAATTGCATATTGCACACTTAAATATCCGAGAATTTCAGAATTGGATAATGCTTCAAGACTATAATTCAATCATGAATCATGAAGATTTTTATCGTGAGGCCGAGCAGTTTTTAATGCAGATTGATGCTGACTGGCAGCGGTTAATCACTGAGGTTGGCGCATGCCAATTCAGCCCCAAAGCGGAACGCGAGCCTTATGAAGCGCTAGTGCGCGCTGTGGCTTATCAGCAGCTGAGCACTAAAGCCGGTGACGCCATCCTAAAAAAATTTCTGCTGCACTTTAGTGCTTTGCCTGGAACTTTGCCCGGCGCTTTCGCCGCGCCGGAGCAATTGATAAAAGCTGAGTTTGAACATTTGCGCGCAGTAGGATTTTCCGGCAGAAAAATTGAAACGCTCAAAGGTATCGCCCAAGGTGCGATAGATGGCTTGGTGCCTAGCCGTGCTGTTGCGGACAGCATGAGCAACGAAGCATTAATCAGTCAGCTGGTGACACTGAAAGGCATAGGCCAATGGACGGTGGAAATGATGCTGATGTTCACGCTGGAGCGCATGGATATTTTGCCCGCGGACGATTTGGGAATCATGCAGGGATATCAGCGTTTAAAACGGCTCACAGCGCCACCCAGAAAAAAAGAACTGGCTGAAATTGGTATGGCTTGGAGCCCTTATCGCAGCATCGCCAGCTGGTATTTGTGGCGGGTTCCTAAATAAACACTCACCAGAAGCGAAAGGTTAGTGCGCCTAATCTATATCGGTGGAGTCACACTAAGTCAATGACGGCTCATCGGTAAAACGTAGGTTTCACTTACCACCTTATTCACTGCACTAACAATTGCATTTTACCCGCAACTGCACTGTAAGCATTCGCTCACTGCTAGGCTTTATTGATTTTTGTGTATCGCCAGCCTTTAACTCGCAATGACAAAGTAATGCGGCAATATAAAACCGCCTTTGCCCTTTATAATGGCGCTTATGGAAATTTTCAGATATCACAATTACGCCTTTGTAAAACTTTTAGCATTCCGCATTCAAATTTCACTGGCATATCAAATCATGGCCGTGGTGGTGGGCTGGCATATTTATGAGTTAACCCGCGACCCTCTGGCGCTTGGCTTGGTCGGTTTAGCAGAAGTCGTGCCTTATTTTGCATCTGCACTATTTGCAGGCCACGCGGTTGACCACTATTACACACGGCGTACCTTTGCCGCGCTTGCAGCAATGCTGCTGTTTATCACAGCATTCTCGCTAGTGGCATTATCTGTGGGCTGGGTGCAGGGGGATGCCACGCACTGGATTTATGGCGCGATTATGTTCACCGGGTTTGCGCGCGCATTTATTGCGCCCAGCTATAACACTTTATTTGCCATCATTATTCCGCGCAAACAGTTTGCGCGTGCCGCCGGGCTGGGCACCACGGCATTTCAGGCCGGCCTGGTCATTGGCCCGGCAATCGGCGGGTTTCTGGTGGGCTTTATCAGCAAGACTGCGGCTTATAGCACTTCAGCCGCACTTTGCATCAGCGCGCTCATCGCCATGCTCTTGCTCAAAATCGAAGAGCCACAAAATGGCAGCAGCACATCGGTATTCACCGGAATCAAGCAGGGGCTAAGTTTCGTATTTCGCAATCAGGTGGTGTTGGGCGCCATGTCGTTGGATATGTTTGCTATTTTATTCGGTGGTGCGGTGGCCATGCTGCCCGCCTTCATCCATGATGTGTATCAGCTTGGCCCAGAAAGCTTAGGGGTTTTGCGTGCAGCGCCGGCGGTGGGGGCGATAGCTGCCGGGCTTTGGATCACGCGGCATCCCATTAACCACGATGCAGGTCATTGGCTGCTGCGATCTGTAGCCGGCTTTGGTATTTGTATCATTGGTTTTGCGCTCAGCAACAACTATTGGATAGCGGCTCTGCTGTTGTTACTCTCCGGCGTATGTGACGGAATTTCCGTGGTGCTGCGTCAAACCATCATGCAGCTGGCCGCACCCAACCATATGCGCGGCCGCGTTTCTGCAATTAATGGCATTTTCATCGGTTCTTCCAATGAACTGGGCGCATTTGAATCAGGCACTGCAGCAAGGCTGATGGGGCTGATTCCATCCGTGATTTTTGGTGGTGTGATGACGCTATCGGTAGTGGGTATTACCAGCAAACTCGCCCCAAAACTTCGCAACTTGCAGCTGCACCAATTACATTAAACACTCGGCCATGCGTGATCTGGAAGCACTGTTTGCAGCACTGGCCAAATCGACTTTCAGAGCAGGCTTTCAACTCAACATAAAAGACCAGGCGTACCTGCGGCAGAAAGGCCTGTCTGTGGTGCTTGATCACGCAGAAGACTTTGTGAAACAGCGTCTGGCACCTGCCAGCATAGCCAATGATGGCAAACAAACGCCTATGCGCGGCCACCCAGTATTTGTGGCGCAGCATGCCACCGCATGCTGCTGTCGCGCCTGCCTGCAGCAATGGCATGACATACCGAAAGGACGTGCCTTGAACGAGGCCGAACAGGCTTACATCGTGGTGGTGCTGGAGCAGTGGCTACGCGCAAGAATGTGAATCACATAGCTATGTACAAAATCTAGCTGGAATCTATTAACAGTTTTTGTTGATTTCCTCCTTTCATTGTACTATTATTTGTACAAAAAGGAGCCTGATATGGAAGCCATCACGTATAGCTACACCCGCCAAAATTTAGCGGAAATCATGAATAAAGTTGTAAACGATCATGCCCCAGTGCTGATTACTCGGCAAGCTGAGCAGCCAGTTGTCATGATGTCTCTACAAGACTTCAACGCCCTTGAGGAAACCTCATACCTTATGCGCAGCCCCAAAAATGCAAAGCGACTTATGGAGTCAATTGAGCAGCTCGCTACAGGCGGAGGCAAAGCCAAAGACTTAATTGATGCCGATTAAGTTCTCAGACCAAGCTTGGGAAGACTACCTATACTGGCAGGCTAATGATCGAGCTACGATCAAACGTATCAAAACCCTTTTGAAAGAAATTCAACGTTCCCCGTTTGAGGGCATCGGAAAGCCAGAACCTCTCAAGCATAATCTTTCTAGATTTTGGTCAAGACGCATAGATGAAGAACATCGCTTAGTTTACTCGGTTCAAGATGACACGATATTGATTGCTCAATGCCGATACCACTATTAATTAGTAATCTTGAAAACTTATTTTGTGCAATATATAGATTGAATCCAATCTTAGATTGCAAATAGCCATTACTATCAGCCATAAGCACCGTCTACCCTAGGTTTACACAAAATGGGCGCATACACCCCCAGAAAAATGCCAAACCCAACTACCCACAGCACACCGGAAATCAGCAGCCACGCTAAGTAATACTCTGCAAACCACATTGGCAGCAGCACGCGACTTAAGGCACTGAGCACAATCAAACCAAACGCAAATTTCATCCACGGAGAAAGCTGCCTGATATCGCGACCGCTGTGCCCTAACGCCACGCGTGACATCATGGCCATAGTCATCAAACCGATGCCGCCTATGGTGAACAGATGCAGTGTAAAAATCAGCGGTATTCCCAGCAGCGACTGCAGACCGTAAAACAGAAATCCGAAATTAATCAGCCAGGAAGAAACGTACAAACTCCACAGCAGCGGTACCTGCCAAATAGCACGTACATACCAGTTCAGCAGTCGAAACCCATTAGCCAAAAATAATGCCCCGGCCAGCAAAGCTGACCAAGCTTGCAGATGTAGAAAAATCTCATTGATAAATAAGGCAAGAAATAACAGCAGTATGCTGATATCCAACCAGCGGTGCTGTTTGAGCGCCACTTTTGCCGTGACCAAATGTGCCACGCCACGCTCAATGAAAAATGGAATCACGCGGCGGCCTATCATTAAAATCAGGCTGATAAATAAAAAAACTGCACCGTTAATCGCGTACAGCATGCCGTGCTCCAGCCAACCTAATGCCCCCAAATAAAAGACTAAATTGCCGACCCAGAGCAATAATAATTTGCTGACCACTGCCAGCTGCGGCCATTGATGCGCCCGCACAATCGGCACAGCAACGGCAGATATCAAAAGCAATCCAAACAGCAAATCAGCCAGAGCTACATATAAAAGCCAAACAGTACCCGACAAAAACAGCAGCCTCGCAACGCACCAAAGCGCAAACAGCGCCAGCAAAGGCTTGCCGTGCAAAGTTTGAATGCCGGTCCAGTTTTTAACCGCTGTCAATAAAAAACCGGCCACAACAGCCAAACCATAGCCATAGAGCATTTCATGCGCATGCCATTGTGCGGGGGTAATTCCGAATATTTGCGGACCAAACCCGCTATACACCATGAGCCACATCACAATAGCTATCATGGCAAATAGCGCCGCGCCCAGAAAAAATGGTCTGAACCCTAGGTTAAACAGGGCAAAGCCCTTGGTCTGACCAGACTTGGGCATTTGAATCTGAACAACCGCCATATTCAACCCCTCCTAAAATAGTGCGTGATAACGTGATGAAATTGACGCTCGCTTAAAATTTTTTGAGAAACTCTGCTTCCAACAGAAAATTGCCCGCATCAGTTTTGCAGTCTACTCCATGTTCACCGTCAACCAGCCGTTTGCTTATCACCTTGGTACCCATTTTAAGCACGACGGACGCCCCTTTCACTATGAGGTCTTTATCAACAACACGGCATCGCCATTTTTCAGCACATTGCCATATGCATCACGCCTGGCACAACTTTATCCTGCTGTGCGAATTCAGTGGCAAAAAAACCATGACATATAATACTCAAACGGCGCTCACAGACAGATTGCTATTATCAAATTGCTAAAATTTAGCAGGGCGCCAAGCATCACGTTTGATTATCATCACACACAAAACCTCGTAAGCCAGTATCATAGTATAGACATCTAAGTTAAATAAAAATCGTCGCCATGCAACTCTGCTGCGAATTTAGTCATCCAATCGTCGAGCAAAGTGCATTTAAGTTACATGCACTCAAACTTCGTGCCAAATAAGGTTAATCATGGATCAAGCACTTGAACAGAAACGCCTGAGCGCTGTTCGCAAACTGGAAATTCTGGATAGCAGCGCAGAATCTGAATTCGATGATTTGGTAAAGCTGGCCGCGATGATTTTTGAGGTGCCTATTTCCACGCTCACCATCGTCGATGAGCACCGACAATGGTTTAAGGCTGCGGTGGGGCTAGAAGTTCAACAAACCCCCAGAGACATTTCATTTTGCACGCACACTATTGCGCAAGATGAACCCTTGGTAATTGCTGATACGGCACATGATGCCAGATTTGCAGACTCGCCACTGGTCAAAGGGGATCCACATCTCGGATTTTATGCCGGTATCCCGCTAAAAATCTCAGATGACAGTGCGGTAGGTGCATTCTGCATCATGGACCGTAAACCGCGCCAACTCAGCGCGCAACAGCTGGATGTTCTGAGAATTCTCGCTAATCAGGCAACCAAACTGCTGGATCTAAGGCTAGAGCGCAATAAATATCGTGATTTACTCAAAGAAAAGGAAAAAATCAACCAAGCCCTGAAAGAAACTGCGCAGCGCTGGAAATATGCTTTGGAAGGTGTAGGTGATGGCGTTTGGGATTGGGATATCAATAGCGAGAAGGTCGTCTTCTCCAAAACCTGGAAAGCCATGTTGGGCTATGAAGACCACGAACTACCTAACCACAAAGATGCTTGGCTAGGGCTAATTCATCAAGATGACCTAAAAAAAGCTGATCAGACACTTGCCGCTTACTTAGCAGGTGAATCTTCTGAATATCGGCTCGAGCATCGTTTGCTGTGCAAAGATCAAAGTTATAAATGGGTGCTGTCTCGAGGCATGATTGTGGAATGGAACCCCGATGGAACTCCCAAGCGCATGGTGGGTGTGCATACTGACATCAACAAGCGCAAGCAATCAGAAGATCTTATTTGGCGTCAGGCTAATTTTGATGCACTGACCGGTTTGCCAAACCGTCGTATGTTTTTTGACCGCCTGAAAGAAGAAATCAAGAAATCCGCACGCAACAAAAATGTGTTCGCACTCATGTTTATTGATCTGGATGGCTTCAAAGAGGTCAATGACGAACATGGACATCAAGCCGGAGATGAACTGCTGCAGGCAGTCGCCAACAGCATCTCTGCCAGCATCCGCGCCTCTGACACCTTTGCCAGATTAGGTGGTGACGAATTCACCATCATCCTCAGCCCCATCGAAAATATTGACGCTTACAGTTTTGTAGCCGAAAAAATACTCAATCACATCAATAAACCGTTCGAGCTTTCTGTCGGCACTGTATGCATTTCAGCCAGCATCGGCATAGCCTTTTACCCGAAGAATGGGACTAGCCACGACAAACTCATCAGCGCTGCAGATAGTGCGATGTATGATGCCAAGGTCAAAGGTAAAAACTGCTGGGTATATGCCACAATGCAGACTAAGTAAGCATTAAGCGCTTTAACAAATAACTGGCAGCTATTTTTGCAGTAAATCTTCGAACATGCTAATAGGCACAGGCTGGCTGAAATAATAACCCTGATAATGGTCGCAGCCGTTTTGCTTCAGAAACGCCAACTGCTCAGCAGTTTCCACACCTTCTGCAATCACTTTCAAGCCCAGTTTTTAATATTAAATTTAACAAGCAGTTAAACATCAGTGGTTAATTTCAAGCTGACAATCCCGGTCATAATCAATACCAAGCTCATGATTCGGCCCATACTGGCAGATTCGCCAAATAAATAAATGCCTGATATTGCCGTGCCCACAGCACCTATTCCCACCCAAACCCCATAGGCCGTGCCTATCGGCAAGGTTTTCATCGCTACACCCAGCAGCCACACACTGAGCACCGTCGCTAGCACTGTGCCTGCTGTCGGCCATAATTTTGAAAAACCTTCGCTATATTTCAAACCCACTGCCCACACCACCTCAAGCAGACCAGCCAATACTAAAATTACCCAACTCATAACGAACACCTTCTCTCAACATTGAATTCAGTGGAGCCGAGATTAACATCGCCTCCAACAGATCGATTCAGTCATTAACTAGCGCTCATGATTTTACCTAAGGTGCATTCATGATCAACAATAGTGTTTATATTAGTGACAGGTGCATAATACAACCATACAAACACGGCATAAGCCAGTTTGAAATTAAAACTCTAGGAGAATGATGATGTGGACAACACCAGCAGCGACTGAAATGCGTTTCGGCTTCGAAGTAACAATGTACGTCATGAACAAATAATCATTGTTCTAGACGATACAATAAAAAAGCCTGGCTAGATGTCAGGCTTTTTTATTGCCAAAAATCTGCACTCATTTCAATTTTTTAGCGATTTATGGCTGAATATAACCAAAATTGTAAAAAAATTGTTGGGGCTGTCCTAGATAACACATAAAAATGTTATAAGGGCAGCATGAGAATCTAGGACAGCCCCTATTTTTATTAGGAGAATACTATGCCTTCATTATCTTCAGGGTTTCGTTTATCTTTAGGCGCATCTTTGGTTGCCGCTGCCTTATTCAGCAACGCAGCGATTGCCGGCCATGAATCCTTAAAACCAAAAGCTTACGACAGCTTGGGCAAATGCGTAAAAGCTGCTTTAGCTAAAAAAGACGGCACCATTGTGAAGACCGAATTCAAAACCGAAAAGAAAGTCGGCGTTTACGAATTCGACATTCAAACCGCTGACGGCAAAGCTTGGGATATCGAGTGCGATGCCAAAACAAGCAAAATTTTGGAAGTTGAAGAAGAAGTGACTGCCAGCGACCCAAGATTCAAAGCCGCTGCCAAAGTAAGTGAAGCAGATGCGAAAGCGACCGCCTTAGCGGCTCACCCTGGCACACTGGTTGAAACTGAATACGAAATCGAAGAAGACGGTAAAGCTTCTTACGAGTTTGATATTCTTGAAGCAGACAAAGAAGAAATTAAAGTTGAAGTTGATGCAGCAACCGGCAAAATTGTTGAAGTCAGCTACGAAAATTATCAAATCGGTAAAGAATAATCACAAGCAGTTCATGTGAATTCAAAAAGGGG
>Ga0209835_1000401_pt1 | contig 28953 bp, 26 predicted proteins | sample LakKivwa52mmetaG_FD_184138 | JGI IMG/M metagenome (GOLD analysis project Ga0209835, IMG submission 184138) | Anoxic lake water microbial communities from Lake Kivu, Rwanda to study Microbial Dark Matter (Phase II) - Lake Kivu water 52m metaG... | ecosystem: Environmental > Aquatic > Freshwater >... | reverse complement strand
CTGTGCAAGGAAAGTTATTCGATTAAGAGACGCCAGCAAGAGCGCGCCTTCCAGGCGCATTATCTCAAAGCCGCCGCCTCTGGCGGCGGTAGTTTACTGTATTCTCATCCAGTTTAAATGCCATTGCAAATGAATAATATCAGGAAACTGTAAAGTGTTTGCAAAAACACCGCGCTTTCGGGCACGGCGTTTCAAGTGAGTTTATTATTCGGCTACGTTCTGTGGGGCAACCACATACTGCCACCAATTGTTGTGGATGCCGTTACGGCGCCCATTTACGCGGGGGAAGTGGTCGAACCACCATTTGTGATGCAGGCGGGTATCGCCGCTGCCCCACTCCGTGGCGGTAACGGTGCGAATATCGCCCTTGAAATTCGGGAAGTTCAATAACCAGTCATAGCACTCGCTTTTTACGGGTGTTGGGTTATTCCAGTCATAATCCGATTTGCTGTTGGGAGCAAAGTGAATATTGCCGCAGGCGGCCTTACCCGGTGCGATTTGCTCATAACGGATGAAACGCCGCCACAGATTCGCCTCGCCTGTTAATCGCATGAACGTCCGCTCCATAATAGATTCAGCACGATGCCCATACGACTCAAACATTTCACCGACCTGCCGCTCATACGAAAATCCCATCACCACAAAACGGCGCTTGCTTGCAGACGTGTTTGCCAAAGGCGGTGCATTGCACCAGAACGCGCCCGGTCCGCCCATGGTGGATTCGTAAAAACCAGCATGAGGAAAACCAAACAGCCACACTTCGTCAATCTCATTGGAAGCGACCCTCTGTAAAATGTTGAACCTGCTGAGGATGGCGTGATAGTTCACTTCCTGAGGCATGTGCGGGGGAGTGGCGCGGCGCATCACATCCAGAAAGGTTTGCGGGGTGTACTGAAATCCATCCGTCTTCGCAGGGAATTCATCCACATCGATCCGCTGCACGATCTCGTAGCGCGCCAGTCCCCTGCTCACCTCAAGAAGATCCGCCAAAAAACCTGTGACAAGGTCAGATGTATTCTGCCACCCCATTTTTTGCGAGAGGGTAATGCCGGTGCTATCCATCACCGGGTCATAGACGATCAACAGAACCTTGCTGCGCGTGATCTGGGCAGGCTCAGTGAGATTGTCCGTTGATTCTATTGGAGGTTTTGGGGCGGGACGAAACAGACGTAAAAGCCACTCAAGGAATCTGAACATAGCATTTCTCCTTTGTTTCGATCAGGGCATGTTTAGCGCGAAATATACCTGACCATTCACCGCAAGATATAAGACATGATCAGGGCTGACGGTATATGCTCCCACCGGGCCGGCAGGGATCGGGTTTCCGATTCCTGTCGTCGGGCGGAACTGATTCTGTAACTCAAGCATTCGTGGTGAGAAACGCAGAATGCTCTGGCTGTCTGCATCCAGCAGAAGAATGGACTGGTCTGGCGGGGCGGCATACGACATCTGGGTGAAATTTGCCGCACCGAACAGGTCAATATCCTGATACGCCTGAAGCGGATTCACCTTCGGCAGCGGGTCCTGACAGTTGGAAGCGCTCGCCTGAATGCGGCTGTACGAACAGGTGGAAATGCGTCCGTCTGAGTGGAGGAGATACATCTCATCACCAGAAACGATAAAGTCGATCACATCTTGTGAAGGCGTTTGTTGTCCAAAAAAGAAATACGGGCGGTCTACATACGTGCCATCTTTTCCGTTGTAAACCCACACAGCGCGTGAGGATGCATCCAGCACATATAACGTGCCGTTATCCAATGCGAAGCCGGTTACACGTCCCCAATTCGTGTCGGGCGGCGGCAGCGGAATGGCTTGCGCCACCTGACCGGGTGCGCAATACAACAGATTGCCGACTGCGTCGATGCCGAGCAGGGTCGCATCGATGAAGTTGATGGCGGGCAGGGTTGTAATATCCACCAACGGACCGACCGTGTAATTGCCATATACACCGGGCTTGCAATTGAAGGTGGTATCCAGTTGGAAGCCGCGTCCGCCTGCGGCAGGGAAGGCGCGTACAGCTTCACCTGTCGCTGCGTTGAGCAGGTACAGGTCACGGTCACTGGCTGCCATGCGGCTGATCTCGATATTCGGTTTCGCGCTGAAGGCGGGACTGAATTGCATGCGCGTAATGCCGAGCAGTTTATCCAGGTTCGCTTCCGCTTCCTTGCGTAGGTTGATGGTCTCGTTGGTCTGACGATGTTCCTCGGCACGCTCCACATTGAGCAGCACGTTCTCCCATGTTTTCCTTTGCTCAATAGGACTGCTGAGCGTAATTGCCTGCTCACGCATTTGCTGTGCCTGACGCAGATAGGCGTCATATTGCTCACTGCGTCCATAGCGCAGGTACATAACGCTGGCAAGAATCACCACCACAAGGGGAATGAGGACTGCCATAAACGCCATGATGGTCGTCGATGGGACGTTGGAACTTTCGTTCGTCTCTGGGTTGGGCAGTAGTCGCGGCAGGAAGTGGCGAATTCTGTCTCCCAAGGTGTCGCTCAAACGGCGAAAGGATTGAATGCCCATCGCCGCTGCCTTCGCTGCCTGCTTCGCGCGGACGGAAGGTTCGCGCGGCGCTTGTGGTTCTTCTTCAACGGGTGTGGGGAGAGGGTCTTTGGCTTCCACCTGCGCTGCCAGCGTTTCACCAATGGCCTCCACGGCTTCAGCTTCTTCCTCTTCCAGTTCTTGCGATTCTGTTTCTTCTTCCACAGGTTTTGATTTTGCGCGTGGAATGGATGCGGGGAAATCGCGTGTGGCAGGTTGATGGGGGATGCTTGCTAATGGATCATGCCGCGTCTCTTCCTGTGGGAGGGGTTGTTCCTCTTTTTGGACGGGGATGGCGTACGCGGAGGGTTGCAGAACATGCGCCGTCGGAGAGTCTGCCAAATGGACAGGTGGCAGGCTTGGGCTTGAGGCCAGAGGCGGGGTTTCATCCTGCTTTTCTTCTTTTGGTTCTTCTTTAATAGCACCTGTGGTTTTTACAAAATGAATCGCCCCTGTTCCATGGGTGGCTTGAATGAGCACGGCATTCAGATCTTCACTAGTGAGCGTGGTGAGGCGGCGGCGCATGGCATCCAGCGAGGAGGGCTTGGCATCGTTGAGCGGTGCGACCCACGCGCCCGGAACACGCCCGCACAGCAGAAATAAATTACCTGCTTCAAGGGTAGTTTGTGCATAATGAATATTGAGGCTTTGGCTCGAACCCAGCCCCTTGCCTGAAATGGCAGGTTCGTAAAAGTGACGCGACTCTTGTGCGCCGAACCAATAGGCTTGCATTTGTCCGCTGATGGAGAACGTGCATTGCGTCTCGCGTATTGCAGCAAGCAACAACCAGCCCAACGCATACTTGCCCTGACTGCTGGTGGACATGTTGCGTTCGAGCAGGGTTTTGTTTACATGGTCGGTGGCGGTGCGCAGGGCGCTGGTGAGCGCGCGCGGCGTTTCATAAAACACGCGCCCGGCGCTTTCTGCAAGCTGCATATATTCAGATGTCGTAAATGTGGAAGTGCCTGTCAGTAAAAGATACACGATCAGGCGGGCTTGTTCGCGTCCGCGCGCGGCGTTCTTGGGCGGGGTGAGCGCCAGCACACCGGGCATGGCGGAATCATCCTGTCCGTTAATGCGATAAAGAGGTGTAAGATGAATATCGAGGGGCATGTAAGATTATCGCTTGAATGTCTATCGGATAAGGGTATGTCTTGCAGCGTTACCGAAAGAACGAATTTCACTTCATTATAACTGGTAAAATCTCACGGCCATGAACTATACCTTACACAACGATTTCTCCGAAATAAATCTGCAGGAATGGAACGACCTGCTTACCCAATCCATCACCGACACGCCTTTTTTGCGCCATGAATATCAATCTGCATGGTGGCAGCATCGCGGCGGCGGCGAATGGCAGAATGCCCAACTCCTGCTCGTCTCTGCGCGCGAAGGTGATGTTCTCGTCGGCATCGCACCGCTTTTCATCGCGGAATATGAAAACCAGCCGACCCTGTTGTTGAATGGCAGCATCGAAATTTCAGATTATCTGGATCTTATCGTCCGCAAGGATGACCACGCGAAATTTCTCACAGGTCTGCTGGATTTTCTCGCCTCAACCCTACCCGACAACTGGTCTGCCCTCGATTGGTATAACCTCCCTGATATATCCCCGACCCTCGCCGCGCTGCAAACAGAAGCCTCCACCCGCGGCTGGACTCACCTCGAAGAGATCTATCATCCCACACCGCGCATTGCCCTCAACGGCTCATTCGATGATTACCTTGCAAAGATCGATAAAAAACAACGCCACGAGATCCGCCGCAAAATGCGCCGCGCCGCCGAATCGGAGTTGAACGTCCGCTTTGTATTGGTGGACAAACCTGCTGACATCGAACCCGAACTGAACACCTTCTTTGACTTGATGGTGCATGACCCCAACAAGGCAAACTTTTTGCATCCCGCCATGCGCGAGCAAATGACCGCCGTCCTGCGCGCCGCGCATGAACATGGTTATCTCTGGTTGGGCTTCTTTGAAATTGATGGCGTCAAAACCGCCGCCTCGCTCAACTTTGATTATGGCAATAAACTCTGGGGTTACAACTCTGGAGTCAGCCGCGAACACATGGAACTTTCCCCCGGCTGGGTCTTGCTGGGTCACACCATTCAATGGTGTTGTGAGAACAACCGCTACGAATTCGATTTCATGCGCGGCGATGAAGATTATAAGTATCGTTTTGGGGGTGTCAATCAATATGTGATGCGGGCGAGGTTGACCAAATAAAAAAGAAGGGACACGGCGTCGCCGTGTCCCTTCTTTTTTATTTATCCGCCGCCGCTTACGCCGCCGACGATTCCCCCATCTGTCAATTTGCGAAGGTCGCCCAAGGCGGCTTCGATCTCCTCAGGTTTGACAGGGCGGTCTTCGTCACGGTGTTTCAACGCACCTGATTTTGCCTTCTCCAACGCCAGCTCTTTGATGGATGCGTTGCTTGCAATCGCTTCCTTGACCAGTGCCGCGCCTTGCGAATACCCGATGACAGGATTCAACGCCGTCACAACGATGGCATTCTTCTCCAGCCAGCCTTCCGCTTTTTCGCGGTTGGCGGTCACACCCTTCACGGCGCGTTCGGTAAAGGCATTCACCGAACCAATGACCACCTGCATCATCTCGAACAGATTGTGCGCGATGATCGGCATCATCACGTTCAATTCCAGTTGACCTGCCTGGGCCGCCAATGCCACCGTCGTGTCACAACCGATGACGTGGAACATGGCTTGGTCGAGCATCTCAGCCAGCACGGGGTTAACCTTGCCCGGCATAATGGAAGAACCAGGCTGAATGGCGGGCAATCTGATTTCGTCGAGACCAGTTGAAGGTCCAGACGAAAGGAGGCGAAAATCGTTTGCAATGCGGATCAAGGTCAGGGCGAGAGTCCGCAGCGAAGCGGAGAAGTCTGCCGCATCTGCCATTGATTGCATCGACTCGAAAAGATTATCGGAGGTGTGCAATTCCAAACCAGTGATCTCCGAAAGTTTCTTCACCATCCGCGCATGATATTCAGGGTGCGCGTTCAAACCAGAGCCGACCGCAGTGCCGCCGATGCCCAGGCGCCGAAGTCCCTCGGCAGAGCGTTTGATGCGTTCGATGTCGCGTTCGATGGCTTTGGCGTACGCGCCAAATTCCTGACCGAGGCGCACGGGCACGGCATCCTGCAAATGGGTGCGCCCCGATTTGACGACATCGTCAAATTCTTTTGACTTGGCTTCCAATGCAGATTGCAAATTGTTCAAGGAAGTCAGCAATTCATCCAGCCGCCACAATGCACCGAGACGAATGGACGTGGGGATGACATCGTTGGTGGATTGGGCCATGTTCACATGGTCATTGGGATGGGCGTAATACTTGCCGATCTCGCCGCCCAATATTTGCGTAGCGCGGTTGGCGATCACTTCATTGGAGTTCATGTTGTGGCTTGTGCCTGCGCCCGCCTGAAATGGATCGACGACAAACTGGTCGTTCCATTTGCCATCCATCACTTCGGCGGCGGCTTGCGAAATGGACTCAGCCAGTTGTTGTGCGGAGAAATGTTTGCTGTCCACTTCGCGGTCGTTGAACAGACCCAACTCGAAGTTCACCAACGCAGCAGCACGCTTGACCGCCGCAATCGACCAGACGAACGCGCGCCAGGGACGCAGCCCGCTGATGGGGAAGTTGTCCACGGCGCGCTGGGTTTGCACACCATACAACGCCGCAACAGGGACATTCAAATCGCCTAATGAATCTTTTTCCTTGCGAAAATTCTCACTCATGACATCTCCGTGGATTTTTTTGATTATTTTACACCCTTCCCCGTAAATTGCATGTTTTTTCACAAAAGAGGTAATTTGATACTCTATTCCTGAGATGGACATGGTTATATAATCATTAGGATGCTTCTGCGAATCCGCCAGATTTTTGCCGCCCCCATTTTTAACGATGATGAAAAGACTCGCGCTGCAAGGATTCTCAATGTCTTTGGCTGGAGCGTCATAGGGTTGGTATAGCTGCTTTTCTTCTCACGCCTGTTCACGGGGGAATGGCTTAGCCGTTCTGCAATGTACACCCTGCCGCTGATTGTCATTGCAATATTGGTATCAGGTGTTTTTCTGTTTCGCGGATACGTGCGGGAGTCCGCGATCTTTTCTGTGGTTTTCATCTGGCTTACACTTTCCTATCAGGCATATTATTCCGATGGCTTGCGGGATGTATCCGTTATTGCTTATTTAGCCTTGATTGTGCTTGCAGGGCTTCTGCTTGGCTGGCGCGAAGGCATTCTGGTCAGTGTACTGAGCATTGCAACGATTTGGCTTTTTGCTTTTCAGGAACAGCAGGGGACGCGCCAATTCACCATTGACCCGCCATTTGGTTTTGCCCGCGATCTGACAGCAGTTTTTATCCTGTCTGTCGTGCTTGTATACATCATGATCTACAACCTGAATCGTTCGCTCAGGGAGGCAAAACTCGAATTACAAGAACGCCTGCGAGCGGATGAAAAGATGAAACTGCAGACGCAATACCTGACCGCGCTTCATGAAACCGCCCTGGGCTTGGTCAATCGTCTCGAACTGAATCCACTCCTTGCGTTGATCCTCGACCGCACCAGTGAGTTATTCGCCACCACCCATGTTGGCATCGACTTGATAGATCAGGATGGGGTGTCCCTTCGGCAGGTAATGGGACGAGGCGCGTTTTCCAACCTCAATGGCGTTATTACCGAAAAAGGGAAGGGACTTGTCGGTAAAGTCTGGGAGAGCGGTGAAACCATTCTCACGCAGAACTACAGTGAATATGCACATAAGAATATCGAAGCGGAGAAGGAAGGGTTTGGTGCTGTTATCGGCACACCGCTTAAGTCTGGCCCCACCGTTGTTGGGACTCTGGTCGTTGCACATATTGAGAGACAGAAAAAATTCCAACAAGATCAGATCCTGCTTTTGGAAAGACTTGCTGCGCTGGTTTCAGTCGCCATTGATAATGCCCGCTTGTATGAAGAAGCGCAAAAGGAAATTCTGGAGCGCAAAGCCATGGAACAGGCGCTGCGAACCAGTGAAAGCCTGTTGAGCAAGGTCTTCAATAACAGCAATATCGCCATTTCCATTGTTACCCTCGAAGAGGGTATTTTTATTGAAGCCAATGACGCGTTCTGGCGGCTTTCTGGTCTGTCTTCAGAGCAGGCAATCGGACATTCCTCTTTGGAATTCGATCTATGGTCACAACCTGAAGACCGCGAAAGGTTCGTGCAGGCACTGCTCGAAAAAGCCTCCCTTCAAAACGTCGAAGTCGAATTCCCCTGCAAAGACGGTCCCAACCGCATCTCCCTTGGCTATTACGAATTGATCACGATCAAAGACCAGCTTTGCATTTTGTGCATGTTCTATGACATCACCGAGAAAAAGCAGGTGGAACGCGCATTCAAGGAAAGTGAAGAAAGATTCCGCAAGGTCTTTCAAGCCAGTCCGGTTGCCATTTGCATCACCACCCTTGCCGAGGGACGTCTGTTGGATGCCAATCAAGCCTATTGGCGATTAAGTGGATACGACCCCGAAACATCCATTGGCAAGGCAGCTGAAGAGTTGGACTTTTGGGATTCCATGGACGACCGCCGCATTTTTGTCGAAAAACTAAAAACCCATCACTCGGTTTTCAACCCCAATTATGAATTTTTCGATACCACGCAAAACCTGCACCATGTCAATGCTTTTTATGAACAGATCGAGATCAACGGGGAAGCCTGCATCCTGTCCATGTTCTATGATATTACCGGGCAAAAAATGGCGCAGGATGCCCTGCTGAATGCGGAGGCAAGGACACGTGCCGTCCTCAATTCGATCCCGGACATGATCTTTGAAGTCTCGTGCGATGGCATCTTCCTGGATTTCATGGCGTCGGCTGAACTCACCCCGGTCATGCCGCCGGAGAAATTCATTGGCAAACATATCCTTCAATTATTTCCGCCGACCATTGCCGAACAGACGATCTTCCTGCTGGAGCGCGCCATTGCCACAGGACAATTGCATGCCTTCGAATATGGAATGCCCCCGGGGGAAGAGATCCAATTCTTTGAGGCGCGCATCTCTGCGGTCACTTCTGAATCTGCCATCATCATGGTGCGTGATATCAGCCAGCGCAGATGGGTGGAAACGGAGCGCGAAAAACTGATCAATGAGCTGGAGGAAAAGAACGCCGAATCTGAAACCTTGCGCGAGAGCATGGCGATCATTGTCGAAACCTTGGATGAGACCAGGGCGGTCAGCCTGATTTTGGACCAACTCGAAAAAGTGATTCCCCATAACAGCGCATCGGTCCAATTGTTGCATGGAGATACGCTCGAGATCGTCAGCACACGCGGACTTGACCCGCACGAAGACCATATTGGCATGAAATTCAAGGTGGATGAAAGTGAACCATCCTACCCGATCTTGCAGGGAAAAGCCTCTTATATCCTTTTAGGTGATGTCCAAAGGGGTATTCCCGTATTTGAATCGAGAAAGGTACATAAAAAAATCCATGCCTGGCTTGCCATTCCCCTGCGGGTGAAAGGACATATCATCGGCATCATCGCATTGGATGGACATCAAGCAGGACAGTTCACCCGCAAACATGCAGAGCTTGCAGTCACCTATGCCAATCAGGTTGCCATTGCGCTTGAAAATGCACGCCTGTTCAGCGAACTGCAAATGGAACTTTCTGAACGAAAACGATTGATCGAGGAACTCGAAGGCAAGAACGCAGAACTGGAACGCTTCACCTACACTGTTTCGCACGACCTGAAATCCCCGCTTATCACCATCAAGGGCTTTCTCGGATTTTTAGAGCGGGATGCCGCCACTGGAAATCTCCCGCGTTTACGCGGCGATATTCATCGCATTGCCGATGCCACCGACAAAATGCAAACTTTATTAAACGAGCTGCTCGAACTTTCCCGTGTTGGGCGGCTGGTGAACCCTTCCCAGTCAGTTTATTTTGCCGAGCTTGTTTATGAAGCTTTGGAGATCGTTCAGGGACGTTTGCGGGCGCACAATGTTCAAGTCAGTGTGCAGGAAAATTTACCAACTGTGTTTGGCGACCGTCAACGTCTGTTGGAAGTGCTTCAAAATCTGCTTGATAATGCTGCCAAATTCATTGGCTCAACCCCAAATCCGCGCATCGAAATCGGACAGAATGAGTACGAAGATGACAAACCGATCTTCTTTGTTCGTGATAATGGCATCGGCATCGACCCCATTCACCATGAACGCGTTTTCGGCCTGTTCAACAAACTGGATGCAGAATCAGAAGGCACAGGCATTGGTCTTGCTTTGGTGAAGAGAATTATCGAGGTCCATGGAGGCAGGATCTGGGTCCAGAGCGAAGCGGGGCAGGGGACGACATTCTACTTCACGCTTCCGACTCAGCCCCATCCTGTTTCGTGATATAACTGGCATCATCTCATCCGTGGAGGATTAGTATATGAAGCGTGCAGTTAGCATCAGCATTGGTTCATCCAAACGTAACAAAGCTGTGGAAGTGAATTTGCTCGGCGAGATGGTTCGCATCGAACGCATCGGCACAGACGGGGATATGGAACTGGCCGCTAAAAAATATCAGGAATTGGACGGAACAGTGGACGCCTTTGGTGTTGGCGGCGCAGACCTTGGGGCGATCATTGATGGAAAGTGGTTTGCCCTGCATTCCGTGACGCCGATGGTCCGATATGTAAAAAAGACCCCGCTGGTAGATGGCGGCGGATTGAAGAACACACTCGAAAATAAAGCCCCTGCATTTCTAGATCAGAAGATCGGCGATTACATCAATTCGCAAGGACGCAAAGTGCTCGTCACCCTGGGCGCAGATCGCTGGGGGCTTGCCCGCGCGTTTTCAGAGGCAGGGTATGAAACTGTTTATGGCGACTTGATGTTCGGGTTGGATATTCCGATCGCCATTCACTCGCTCAAACGCTTGAAAACAGTGGCGTCTTTATTGATGCCGATTGCGGGCCGCCTGCCTTTTGAATGGATCTACCCCACAGGTGAAAAGCAGGAAAAGCGCACACCAAAATGGGGCAAGTACTATGCGTGGGCAACCGTCATTGCAGGTGACTGCCATTACATCAAACGCTTCATGCCAGATGATTTGACGGGCAAGGTGATTGTCACCAATACGACCACCCCCGAAGATGTGGAAGCCTTTCGCAAGGCGGGTGTAAAGTATCTTGTCACCACCACCCCTGTATTAGAGGGGCGTTCCTTTGGTACAAATATGATGGAAGCTGCGCTGGTTGCCGTTTCCGGCAAGGGCCGTGCGCTTACGTGGGATGAATTAAGTGAAATGATCACAAAACTTGGTTTTGAACCCCAATTGCAGGAGTTGAATTAACGTATGAAGATGAATGCCATTGTTCTCGCGGGCGGAATTCCCCAGCCCGGCGACCCGCTGTATGTCTATTCCAACGGTGATTCCAAGGCGCTGATTGATGTGGCTGGCAAGCCCATGGTGCAGTGGATCCTTGATGCGCTCGGCGAAGCCAAATCGGTGGATCAGGTCATCGTCATTGGGCTGACCCCCAAAAGCGGGCTGACCTGCAAAAAGCCGCTGCACTTTATTTCCAATCAGGGGCGCATGTTGGCAAATATCATTGTTGGCTCTGAAAAATCACTCGAACTTAACCCAAAGGGCGAATACTTGCTGGTCTGCTCTGCCGACATCCCTGCCCTGCATGGCGACATGGTGGACTGGCTCGTCAAGACCGCCATGCAAACCGAAGATGACCTGTATTATGGTGTGTGCCCCAAAGATGTGATGGAAACGCGTTACCCATCCTCCAAACGTACTTACACCAAATTGAAGGATATCGAATTGTGCGGTGCGGATGTTAACATTGCCCGCATTGGCGTCATCAAAGAACATCTTGATACATGGGAGGCGCTGATCGGAAACCGCAAAAGCCCCATACGGCAGGCGGGTGTGATCGGTTTGGATACGCTTTTCCAACTTGCCACCCGCCAATTCACGTTGGATGCGCTGGTCGAGCGTGCTTCGCAACGCATTGGCATCAAAGGCCGTGCCATTATTTGGGATCATGCCGAGCCGTGCATGGATGTGGACAAACCGCACCAACTTGAACTGATGCGCGAAGACCTGGCGAATCAACCGTCCGCGGTGAAAAAGCCGGTGGTGAAGAAACAAACCACCCGTACGTCTGAAGCGAAGAAGGTGGTCAAGTCCGCGCCTTCAAAAACTACAAAGGGAAAATCAACAAAACAAAAATGAGCCTGCGAAATATCCTCGAACTCGATGCCCGACTTTCCAGTCAAATGCGTGTTGCTGAAAAGACGGGCTTTTTACGGAACATTGCCATTTTCTTTGCCCATTCCGGCGACTCGTGGTTTTGGGCGCTGGCGCTCATCATCGCCTGGTTCTTCAGCAGTTCTGAATGGCGGCAATGGGAAACCGTTGAATTCTTTGGCATCTCAGGGTTGGCGGTGGTTGTCATCGCCGTCAAATTTCTGGTCAAACGCAAACGACCCGAAGGCGAGTGGGGCGGGATCTATCGCAACACCGACCCGCACTCCTTCCCATCTGGACACGCCGCCCGCGCTTTCCTTATTGCGGTGATCGCTTCGGCTCTTGCTCCCTTGTGGCTGGCTCTTCTTCTTTGGCTTTGGGCTCCGCTGGTAGCGCTTGCCCGCGTGGCAATGGGCGTGCATTATCTATCTGACATTGTGGCGGGCGCAATTTTGGGGATCATCGTCGCCTTGCTCGGTTTGCAGTTCTACCACCTGCTCGTGGACTGGTTCGCTGCGACTACAGGTTTCATGTTCTGGTAATTCACCATCTACGACCGCAGACTGAACGGATTGAAGTTCGTATCGCGGTCGTAGTAATCTTCATCTTCTGCGCGTTTCAACACACGGACAACGACATAGGTCAATGGCGTCATCAGCACTTCGATGCCGACTTTGAAGAGATAGTTGGTGAGTGTTAGCGTAACGAAGAGACTCCAAGGAAAAACGCCAAACGCTGTGGCGACCACAACGAACATGGCGGTATCCACCAATTGCCCGACCAGCGTGCTTCCGATGGTGCGCGACCAAAGCCAGCGTCCGTTGGTCAGCACTTTCATGCGCGCTAGGATGAAGGAATTGCTGAATTCGCCAAACCAAAAACCTGCCAGGCTGGCGATTACGATCCCGCCGCTGCTCATCCCGCCGAGGATAGCTTGATAGGCATCTTCACCTGCATATTCCTGCCAGGTCGCTTCGCCCGGCAGGGCGCTGACTCCCCAGAAGGTGACAGCGGCCAATGCCAGCGCAAAGAACCCAGTCCAGATGACGCGGCGCGAACGTTTGTATCCGTACACTTCGGTCAGAATATCCCCAAATACGTAGCCAATCGGGAAGAGGATCGTCCCCGCATCGAACGCCATTGGAATGTTGAAGATGTTGAATCCCAAGTCTACGATCTTGGCAGAGGATGCAATATTGCTGACCAGCAGCACAGCGACAAAAATGCCGAGAATGATGTCAAAATAGCGATACGTTTTTGCGTTCAAAATTATTTCCTTTTCAGAGGTGACAATGAAAATTCATACCTTTCGTCTCAAGCCCGGTCAGGATCTATTCGTTTCCATTGAGGCATTCGCTGCGCATCATACCATTGAAGCAGGCTGCGTTCTTTCCAGCGTTGGAAGCCTGACCCACGCCACCCTGCGCCTTGCAAATCGTGGATATTACAACGAATACGAAGGACATTTTGAGATCGTCTCCATGACGGGAACGGTCTCGATTCATGGTTCGCATTTACACGTTGCCATCTCGGACGGTGACGGCATGACGATTGGCGGGCATCTCGTCAGCGGGTGCAAAATTTACACCACGGCAGAGATTGTGGTCGCTGAATTTGAAGATGTAGTTTACAAGCGGGAGATGTTCGAAAACGATTCGGGGTACGAGGAATTGGTAGTATATAAAAAATAGTGGCACAGCGCTGCTGTGCCACTACAAAATATTATTTCAACGCGTTCAAAAATTCTTCCTGATTAATCACCGTAGCTTTTAGACCAAGCATTTTTCCCAGTCTCGTCAACTGTGGGGGATCGACGTAGGTTTGCGCCAGAATTTCTTCCTGCCCCAACACCTCGCGGGCTGGACCATCCAGCAAGACTTCCCCTTTTGACAAAGCGATCACGCGTTCGAAGTTCTCGGCGCAGAAGTCAATGTCATGCGTGATGGTGATGACCGTCTTGCCCTCTTTTTTTAACTCAGCGATCACATTTGCAATACGCGCCACATTGACGGCATCCTGCCCCGTTGTTGGTTCATCGAAGATGACGATGGGCGTATCCATTGCAATGATGGAAGCCAGCGCGACCATTTTTCTCCACGTGGGTGAGAGGTCGTAGGGGTTGGTTTCGGTCTGGTCGTTCAACTCGGTTAGCGATAATGCCCGCTTGACGAGCGCATCCACTTTGTCTTTTTCGTAACCCAAATTTTTCGGACCAAACGCAACTTCGGTCAGCACATCGCGCGAGAATAATTGTTCATCGGGATTTTGAAACACATACCCAACCCGTGACGCAAGTTTCGCCACGGAGTATTTTGAAGTATCCCAATCGCCGATCCACACCGAGCCAGCGGACGGGCGCAACAGTCCGTTGAAATGCCGCACAAGCGTGGTCTTCCCCGCGCCATTCTGCCCAACGATGGCAACCTGCTCCCCCGCGTTGACCGAGAGCGAAATGCCCTTGAGCGCTTCCAAACCTGTAGGATAGGTGAAACGGAGGTCTTTGATCTCGATGTTCAATTTGACCCCCCTCCGCCTTTGGATGTAAAGCCTTCCGCCGCCTCAAATAATGTGACTGGAAGCTGCTTCTGTTTCCACAAGCCTTGTTGCTGCGCCTGACGCGCCACGGACGTGTAGCGTGAAATCCCGAAGCCTTTTTCGGGCAACAGGTCGGCTGTCAGCACTTCGTTGGGTTTGCCTTCCATCAATACCTGACCTTCGTTCAACGCAATCACACGGTCTGCGAAATGAGCGATCCACTCCACTTTGTGTTCGACCATGACGACAGTCATACCTTCTTCTGCCATCTTGCGAACGACGCCGAAGACCTCGCGGGTACCGATGGGGTCCATTTGCGAGGTCGGCTCGTCGAGGACTAAAAGCCTGGGTCGCATGACCAGGATCGAGGTCAGAGCGACGCGCTGTTGTTGTCCACCGGAAAGCGAGTAGGGGGAACGATCCGCCAGATCGCGGATACCGGTCAATGCCATCGCTTCATCCACGCGGTCTTTCATCTCATTGCGCGGCACGCCGATATTTTCCAAGCCGAAAGCGATCTCTTCAAAGACGGTGTACTTCGCGCCGCTGATCTGGTTGAAGGGATTTTGGAATGCGAGACCGACATTCAGCACCCACTCATCCAGCGTAGACTCGGATGACTTTTTGCCATCCACTTCGATTTCGCCAGAGATTTCGCCCTTGAAAAAATGCGGCACAAAACCCGCCAGCGCATAACACAGAGTGGATTTGCCCGCACCGTTCGGTCCCATGACCGCGATGAACTCGCCTTCGTTCACCTGTAAGTTTATATTTTTCAAAACAGGCGTTTTCGTGAGCGGATATTTATACGTGACGTTTTGAAAATTTACGAAAGCCATATTCTTAATCCGATGGAGGCGAGGATGAGGGCGGTGAGGAACCAGCGCAGGAGTTTATCTGTGGAGGTATCGGGAATTTCGTGCAGGGATGTTTTGACGTGTTTTGATGTGAAGCCGCGCGCTTCGATGGCGATGGCGCGTTCCTCCACTTCCACCAGTGAGCCGAATACCAGCGGACCGATCAGTGGAACCAGTGCGCCTGCGCGTTTGAAAAAACCGCCTTCCGTTTCCAAACCGCGTGAGCGTTGGGCGGAGATGATGGTTTGCGCCTTGGCTTGCATCTGCGGCAGGATCTGAAGCGTGGAAATAATGACGTAGGCAAACTGTCCGGGCAGTCCGCGCCGTGTGAGGTCAGACATCAACTCGCTGGGGTGGGTGGTGAGCAGGAAGATGGTGAATGCCGAAACCATAACGACGATGCGCATGGCATTGCTGAATGCAAAGAGAAAACTCTCGCGGGTGATATCCAGAAAATAGAACTCGAAAATGATCTCTTCGCCAACGGGTTGAAAGAATGCCTGCATTGCGAACAGGAATGTCGCGGCAGGCAGAATGAGGCGAATGGCTGTGGAAAAATATTCCCTGCCAACTTTGCCGAGTATACTCAAGAGGGGGATGAAGAGAACGGCAAGGATGTGAGGCGTCCAGTAGAACGGGGCGAGGAAGGCGGTCAGGATGAGTGTTAGCACCAGCAGCAATTTTGTCAATGGATTGAGGTGGTGCAGAGCACTGTCCCTTTTGATGTGGAAGGATAGTCTCTCTGGCATGGACGGGATTATAAACGACAACAAAAGAGACCAGACGTTTGCCTGGTCTCTTTTGTTGTCGTTTTATGGGTACGCTTTTTATCCGCCCAAAATTCCGCGTAGTACGAATGCCGCGATCAAGATCAACAGAACGACCACGCCAAGCGCAATATACAATTCATTCTTGCTGCCGCCTTCCACTTCCACCTGTTCGGGTTTGGGGTAGCCGCCAACGGTGCGTTTGGGCAAACCGAGAATGATCGCAAAGGCAATCATAGCGGTAGTGATCTTGTCCACGGGTTCAACGAGGAAGCCTGTGCTGAACACAGCCTGCCAGATGCCCTGTCCCGTTTGGAGCAGGTACGCGGTGATGAAGGATGATCCGCTGGCGGTGATGCCGCCATAAATATACACAGCGATCGGGGTGGAAACGACTGCAGCGGTCAATGCAACCACGAAACCAGTGACTGCAACCTTCCACCAGGATTTGAAGAAGCCCCACTGCGCCATGCGTCCTGCCATATAGCCGATGAAGAACGCAACAGGCCACCAGGGCAGCGCGTTCGGGTCAATAGCCAGCCCCCAGATGATGTTGGTCAATGCACCCGTTAGCGCACCAGCCCAAGGTCCGCACAGGACTGCAACCAAGACGGTGCCGATGGAATCGAGGTAAACAGGTAGTTTGAGCAGGACAACGATCTGCCCTACAGCGATGTTGATGGCGATCGCAATTGGGATGAGCACCCAGGTCTGGGTATTGAAATTGCCTTTAATCTTATTGAACATGGTTTCCTCCGAGGGGTGATGAATGACAACTTAAGTGCTACAACACTCGTTTACGGGAAATGTCACGAAAGGGATCTCGCCAGTTTCTCCATCCTTTCCAGAAACACATCCATGAACATGCGCGGACGCACGCCCATTGCCACCCTCATGTTCGCGGGTTTCTTCTCATAATTATAAAAATCGGCAAACGTGTTGCCAAGACCCACGCCTGTCGAAATGTCCACATCCACCACTAAATTTTGGTAATCGCAAATCTCAGGCATGAAGGTCAGCGCCAGGGTCATCGGGTCGTTGATGACACAACCCTGAATGCTCTGATACTCATCATGAAATTCCATATAAAAGCGGGTCGAGTCCGCAATGTATTTTGTGATCGGCGAATCGATTTTTAGCAGACGGTTCAAATCATCCGCTGTGAAAATACATTGATAGGTCACATCCAGCGGTGTGAGCGTGATCGGTATCCCCGAATGAAACACCACATGCGCGGCGTGCGGGTCCACGAACGTGTTGAACTCCGCCAGTGGTGTGGTATTGCCCGCATGCTGGATCGCCCCGCCCATCACCAATACTTCCTTGACGTTCTCCACAATGCGCGGCTCTTTGCGAAGCGCCAATGCGACATTCGTCAGCGGGCCGATCGCCACCAGCGTGATCTCGTTGGGTTGTGACATGATTCTCTCGATGAGAAAATCGCTTCCGTGCTTAACCTGCGGCTTGCTCGCTGGGGCTGGAAGATTCGCGTAGCCCAAGCCTTTGTCTCCGTGCGTCTCCGGGCTGAGCAGGGACTCTTTCACCAGCGGCAGGTCACAGCCTTTATACACAGGGATGTGACTCGCACCAGCCAATTCCAAAATTGCCAGCGCGTTCTCGGTCGTTTGCTCCGTCGAGACATTGCCATGCACGGTGACAATGCCATCCACGTTCAGTTCAGGAGAAGCCAGTGCCAGCAGAATTGCCAGCGCATCGTCAATTCCGGGGTCTGTGTCAAAGATGATGTGTTTGGGCATAATCTATTCTGTCATTGCGAGGGCGAACTTGTTCTTTGCCCGAAGCAATCTCCAAACAACCATGAGATTGCTTACCACTTTGTGGTACACGTCGTCGGGACGATCACGCTCCTCGCAATGACATTAACCTTTCCATTCTCTCTACAAATAATTCCACGAACTCGCGACCCTTTACATCGAGCGCAACTTTCATATTTGCGGGTTTCTTCGCAACCTTCATAAAATCGGCATACGTTTTGCCCGTGGAAACTCCGCCCGAAATATCCACACTGACGTAATGCTCTTCAAGCGTGAGCAGTTCTGGCGCGATGATCGTTGCCAAAGTCAATGGGTCATGCAAGGCACAGCCTTTGAAACCTTCGTACTTCAAATAGAATTCCATGTATTGCGCCGTCGCATCGCGGACAAATCTTGCGATGGGGGAGTCGATTTTGTTCAGCCGTTCCACATCCGCAGAGGTGAGCAGGCATTTGTAGGTTGCGTCCAATGGAATGAGTGTGATGGGAATGCCCGAATGAAAAACCACATGCGCCGCATGCGGGTCTTCGTGGATGTTGAACTCTGCCAATGGTGAGACGTTGCCGCCCGAGCGGATCGCTCCGCCCATGATGACCAACTCTTGAATGGCTTCCACAATACGCGGCTCTTTGCGGATGGCAAGCGCCACGTTGGTCAATGGCCCAATGGCGAACAGGCTGATCTGTTTGGGTTCGGCGAGAAAGCGCTCGATGAGGTAATCAATGGCATGAGTTTCGACAATGGACGAAGTCGGATCAGGCAGATCGGTATGACCCATTCCACTGGATCCATGAACAGCTTCCCCCGAAGCATGAGGCGATTTCACGAGCGGGTGCGAGCATCCACGCGCCACAGGAATGTGAGCCGCATGTGCCATTTCCAACACGGAGAGCGCGTTGCGGGTGGCTTTTTCCAATGTGACATTTCCCTGCACGGTGGTGAGGGCTTCGAGTTGAATTTCGGGCGAGGCGAGTGCGAGCAGAAAGGTCAGTGCGTCGTCTACGCCGGGGTCGGTATCGATGATGATTCGTTTTTTCATACGTCCTGTAAAGGCTGGCTAGGATAGAAATTTTTGTACTTCTTCTTTTGTTGGCAGGGAAGGCTGTGCGCCGAGTTTGGTTGTGGCAAGCGCGCCGCACGCGCACCCATAGCGGACTGCGTTTTGGAGTCGAATAGCTTGCTGTTCCGCCTCAAGAGGCTTGCCACTTGAATCCAAAATGATTTCCAAAAGTTTGGATGAGAATCCGCCGATGAAGGCATCACCCGCGGCGGTGGTATCCACCACATCCACTGGGAAGGCATCCACATGGAAGGTTTGTGTCTGTGTAACAGCCAGGGCGCCTTTGTTGCCCAATGTCACAATAACAGTTTTGACGCCGCGCTTCAAGATTGCTTGCGCGGCAACTTCTGCTGAAGGGATGTCTGTAACGGGCAGGTTCGCGAGCAGTGCCAGCTCGCTTTCATTGGGGACGAGGATATCGATATGAGCAAGCAGGTCACTGGGGATCTGGCGGGCAGGCGCAGGGTTAAGAATGACCGTCGCACCTTGGGCTTTGTAGCGCTTGGCGGCGTGCAGCACCGTTTCCATGGGAATCTCGAATTGCAGGAGCAGAATTTTTGCATCTGGCGCGGAGTCTACATCCTGAGTATCCACTTTGCCGTTCGCGCCCGGAGAGATGACGATGCTGTTCTGCCCGTTCTCATCCACAATGATGATCGCCGTTCCCGAAGCGACGTTATCTTCCAGAACGTGTGCTGTGTTGACATGATTTGCATTCAGATTTTCAATGAGGAAAGGGGCAAAGTTGTCGCGTCCCACCCGCCCTGCCATTGCAACATTCGCCCCCTGTCTTGCCGCTGCCACGGCTTGGTTCGCACCTTTGCCGCCGGGGATGGTCAGCAAATCACCGCCACTGATGGTTTCGCCCGGCGCTGGAAAGCGCGGCGCACGCACGACAAGGTCTGCGTTCAACGAGCCGATCACGAGAATATCATTTTGTTGTGTGTTGGGCATGCTGATAATTTTACATCAGATATAAAAAGGTCACGCTGCAAAACGTGACCTACTTCCTTGGTATAACAACCCCGTTTTTTACATCCCAGATTTCCGCCGCATTTGTAACCTCAGGTGAGAACAACGCCAAATCCGTCGTCGTAAACAACACCTGCTGATCTTCGCCGACATATTTCAACAGGTCGGCGCGGCGGCTGGTGTCGAGTTCCGCCATCACTTCGTCGAGCAGGATCACAGGCGTTTCACCCGTGCGCTCCTTCATCCATTCCACTTCGGCGAGTTTCAGCGCCAGCAATGTCGTGCGGATCTGTCCGCGTGAGCCGTAGTCACTCACATCCGCTTTGTTGATGATGAAGCGCAGATCATCACGGTGCGGACCAATCGTCGTCACGCCGCGCGCGATCTCTTCACTGCGAATCTCTTTCAGCCGCGCCAAAAATCCATCTTGAATTTCATTGAGTTCCAGCGCCGAGCGGTCAATAGCGGTGTCGAGTTTCAGTCCCAACTGTCCATTCGGCTTGGGCAGGGGATCATAGGCAGGTTCATAGGCGAAGCGTAATATCTCGGCACCGCGAGTCAATTCGTGATGGATGCGCGAAGCGAGGCGTTCGATCTCCTGCACAGCCTGGATGCGCCAAAGGATGATCTGCGCCCCAAACTTGACCAGCGCCTCATCCCACACTTGGAGTTGGTTGCTGTTTCCCAAGCCTTCACCCAACGACTTGAGCAGTGCATTGCGTTGCGTAAGCGCCTGCGAATATTCACTCAGCACTCGCGCATAGGCAGGGACAGTTTGCGCCAGCGCGAGGTTGAGATAGCGGCGGCGTTCGTCGGGTCCGCCCTCGATGATCTGTGACATCTGCGGCACGAAAATGACCGCGTTGAAATGCCCGATGACATCGTTGGCATGGCGTTTCGCGCCATCCAGCAAAATCTCCTTGCGAAGGCGCTGTCCGTTCACGCCTGTGGGTTCAAGGATCAGCCGCGCTTCAAGACGGTGCTTAGTTTTCCCGCGCTGATAATCTGCCACGAGCCGTGTCACCGCCAGTGGATTTTTCGCCTCATGAAAGTTGACGATCTGCCTGTCTGCATGAGTTTGAAAAGAAGTGAAAGCCGCCAGAAAATAGATCGCTTCGAGGACGGAGGTTTTTCCCTGTGCGTTACTACCCACCAACACAACAGCCCGCCGTGGAAGTTCTGCATCCAGGCGGGTGAGACTGCGAAAGTTGGTGAGGGAGAGGTGTTTTAAGTGCATGTCAAAAGTCGAAGGTCACAGGTCGCAAGTTAGACGTTCGACTTTTGACCTTCGACCGATTTTAGTCCAGCGGAGTTTCGTCTTCGTCAGTTGGTTTCCACACGCTGGTGGCTTTGTCGGTGAACATGACGCCGTGCAGGTGATCGATTTCATGCTGGTAGATACGCGCCATCCAGCCATCCACTTTGACCTTGAAGGGTTGTCCGTGGCGGTTGAGCGCCTTCACTTGAATCGCTTCGTGCCGTTCCACTTCACCGACCAGCCCGGGGATGGAGAGACAGCCTTCAATGCCCATCACCTTCTCTTCAGAGACCTTTGTGATCTCGGGGTTGACGATGACGTAGAGTTTCTTCTTTGCGGGAGGAGCGTCTTCATTCTCCTCTTCATCCTCGTTTTCAGCATACTCGATGACCGCCAATTGCAGGGGAATATTAACCTGGGGGGCGGCGAGACCCACGCCCGGGGCTTCGCGCATGGTTTCGATCATGTCGTCAATAAGCGTTTGCAAATCCTTGTCAAATTGTGTGACGGGTTTTGCTTTTTTTCGTAACACAGGTTCGGGTAAATATACGATCTTTCTTAATGCCATTCTTGAGATTTTCCTTTATCTGATTGTGCCAGACGAATTTCAGCCTGCCGCGCCGCCATCCATTGCGGATTCGTCGCCCATTTCGTCAGCATAGTCTTCCATGCCGCCGTCCAGTTCCACATCCTCCACTTGCAGACCGGCCATCGTTAGGCGGGTCACGTCATCTTCGGCGGTGTGCGTACGGCTGGGTGAGGTGGTGAATTCGCTTGCATTTTGGTGATAGGCCGCCAGCCAGACCGCCATGCGTTCCCGTTCTACATTGGCAGACTCGTCGTTCTTTTTGGCAATGCGTGCCATGCGGCGGCGGTTGATATCTGCCTGCACGCCTGCGGGGTCGAGCACGTCTTGAAATGAGAGTTTGGTCCCGCCCACAGAGATGAACACTGTTCCATAATTGAACAGGTATCCCAAGAGTCCGACGCGTTTATATTCCGTGCTGAGGATGTTCTCGATCTGCGCGGCTCGGCGTTCTTCATTCCCTAGCGGCTTTTTGTCAATATCCATGATCTCGTCTGGGGTGACCTTGAAGATGTCGTTGTTCCAGTCGATGTATTCCCACACCATCCAGCCGATGAAGGGCAGCATGAGCAAAGGTATGGTAACGAAGATCGTATCAGGACGAAATCCGCCTGTTTCCAATCGCTCGAAGAGGGCGTTATTGGGGTCTTGGGCAAGGTTCCAGGCGCGGGAGATCATCAGCCCCAGCAGGATAAAGAAGAAGATCAACGGACGCGCCACCTTCTGCAAGAGTACGATCCAATGTTTGTGATAGATCACCGTCCCGCCGTCTTCGGTACGGAGTTTGAAAAGATTGCTGAGTACGATCCACAGCAGCCCTTTCTTGTTGATATTCTTGTCTTCGGGCACGATTGGCGGGAGCGGCTCATCGGGCGCTTTGACGATGGGAAGCCCCAACTTGGCGCGGATGGCATTCTTCATTGCATCTTTCTGTGCCTGCGTGCCTTTTGACTTCGAGCGTTCCCACAACTCGCGAATCAGTTCGCCTGCCTGATCGGGGTGATCGACGTATTCAAAACGGATATTCCCGACGAAGGTACGGACGGAGATGTGGCCGTAATCCAGCGCGCGCCCGATCACATCCGTTTCCACGCCGACGGAAAGCAGGGTGGTTAACGGCGCTTCCTGACGGCTGTCGTAAATGCCGATGACACGCTCCACCCACACCACGCGTTGGTTGGTGACGATGTAATAATCATTGCTCCAGTCAATTGCCACCCAAACCGCCCAGAGGATGATCGCCACGGTCAAAATAACTCCGACCGCAACAGGCGTGGTCGCTCCCGAGAGTATCGCCCACGCAAAAAGCAAAATGGGAATGATCAGCGAGAAGAAAGGCGCAAGTAAAACCTGATACAGGCGGATCTTGTGCCTGCGGGCAATGAAATACACCACTTCATTGGTTCCAAGCCACTTGAACCTTGTGGCTCGCGCCAGTTTGCGGCTTTTGATGGCAACCTGAAAATTGGGTTCCAGTTTGCTGTACCTTTTTATCAACGCATCGAAATCTTCGCGTGATAAAAAGAGGATGGTTGTATCTTCCACGGTGCGGATGGAGGCGGAACGATTGCGATTCTCGAACAATGCCTCTTCGCCGAAATAATCCCCGGTGATCAGCCATGCCAGAATATCTTCGCCTTTATCGCTGGGGCGTGTGACCTTCACCTTGCCTTTGAAGATCATATAAAAGCCGTCAGGTTTTGAACCGCGTTCGAAGATGAGCGTATCGGCGGGCAGGCGCCGCTCTTCGAGTTGCGCGGCAATGCCTGACAGATCCGCCTCCTTCAAGCCATTGAAGAGGTGGATCTTATCCAGAAAGTTGACGACCTGTTTTGTTTCGATCACGGTTTGATTCTATCAAATTTCGCGCACAATGGTACAGCCGTAGGCGGGAGATTCTGTCAGCGTGGGGAACTGCCCGGCAAGCAGCGACTCAACCGCCTCGTTCAGAAAGAAGCGGGATGGTGTCCGCTGGCGAAAGGTGACATCATCCACCGCGCCGCGATACCGCAGGATGCCTTCCCGATCGATGACGAACACATGCGGAGTGGTCTGCGCCTCGAAGAGATTCGCCACACGGCAATTCGCATCCATCAGGACGTTTGGCAGGCGGCGTGCTTCGGAGACAGTTTTCACCGCCTCGGCAGTTTCGTTAAGGTTCGAGGCAATCGTCAGCATGGACACGTCATCCTGCCACACCTGCACTGCATCCGCAGCGCGGTGCATGTGTTGTACGAACATGGCGAGGATGGCTTTATCTATCCGCTCGGAATGCGGACATTCATACGACCAAAAATTGACAATGACAATGCGTCCACGATAGTCGGAGAGACGATGCGTTTTGCCGTGAATATCGGTCAATTCAAAATCGGGGACGGGGGAGCCCAGTTGTAAAGTCATAAGGTTGGCAGGTTTGAAGGTTCAAAGTTCAGATGATTTCCACACCCGCTAATTTCTCAATAATGCCCACCACCGCGGAATTATCAAACTCGCCCATGCCCTGCTCGATCATCGAGCGGAAATACATTGTGTTTTCCTTCGTCGCTGAAATGGGAATTTCATATTCCTTGGCAGTTTCGAGCACGATCAGCATATCTTTCAACTGCATGTGCGCCTTGAAGCCCGGTGAGCGGTTGCCCTCGAACAAACGCGGCGGCTTGACGTCGAGACTCCAGCACTGCGCCGCGCCGCCTTTGATGGCATCCACCACTTTGCGCGGGTCTACGCCTGCCTTCTTTGCAAAGACGAGCAGCTCGCCCATCGCCACCATTTGCGCGGCGACCATGATCTGGTTGGCGGCTTTGGCTACCTGACCCGCGCCTGCCTCGCCGACGTGGGTGACGCTTTTGCCCATTGCCTGAAAGACAGGCATGACCTTCTCCAACGCTTCTGCTTCGCCGCCGACCATGATGGTGAGCGTGCCATTCTTCGCGCCAATGTCACCGCCTGAGACGGGCGCATCGAGCGCGAGGATGCCTTTTTCTTTTAACTTCTCCGCGATCATGCGGGCGGAGGCTGGCTTGATGGTGGAGTTATCCACGAAGATCAAGCCAGCCTGCGCGCCTGCGAGGATGCCGTTTTCGCCGAGGGTCACTTTTTCCACATCGGGAGAATCAGGCAGGTTGGTGAAAACAATGTCCACCTGGCGGGCAACTTCGGCGGGGGAAGAGGCGGATGCCGCTCCTTCTGCCACGAGTTCAGCCACCGCCGCCTGTGAGCGGTTGTGGACGACGACGGGAAATCCCGCTTTCATGATATTCCGCGCAATCGATTTGCCCATCAAACCAAGACCGATATAACCGACTTTTAACATGTCGTAACTCCTTGAGTGAGAATGATGGGATTATAACAGCCCCCTCTGTCGCTAATGCGACACCTCCCCAAAATGAGACGGTATTTCTGTCTTATTTTGGGGAGGTTGAATGGGTGTAAAACTGTGATATTTATTTGATGATGTAGGTCAGGTTGACGGTGACACTGATCGCCAGTTGACCAGGCTGGATCGGCACCGCGCTGTTGGCGGATTCTGCACCGCCGCCGCCCTTGCCATAGTAACCGTCATCATAGGGCATTGGGCTGCTTTCGTAGGTGATGATGTTCTGAATGTCGCCGAGGCTCAAGCCAGCAGCTTCTGCCAGCCCCTGTGCCTGATTCATCGCAGCTTCCACTGCCTTGGCACGGGCATCTTCGTTGGCCTGGGTCTTATCTTCCACATCGAACTGAATGCTGTAGATGCTGTTCGCGCCAGCCGTAATGGCAGCATCGAGCAGGTCGCCCAACCTATCGAGATCACGCACAGTCACATTGACGGTGTTATCCACCGAATACGTGGTTCCCTTGACTGTGCCAAACTCATCATACTGCGGGTTCGACCAGATGCTAAAGTTGGTCGTGCGGATATCCTTCGCATCCACGCCAAAATCTCTAATGGCTTCGATCACTGCGGTCGTCTGGGATTTGTTCACAGCCACGACTTCCGAGGCGTTCTCGCGCTGGGTATTCACACCCACGTTGATGTAGGCAATATTGGGGGTGATGTACACCACACCAAGCCCGCTCACATTTACGGTGCGTAAATTCTCAGGCGCTGCCTGATTAATGGTGGTCGGTCCGCAGGCGCTCAACACAAGAGCCAGAACCGCCAAAACTGCAAAAGCAAAATATTTCGTACGCATGATAGTAATCTCCTTGTTCATATTAATTATACCCAGCGCGGTCACAAATTGCGCTTTTTTAGAAAGCGGGATGCGCAATTTTTGAACGTGGGCATTATATGCACCATAATGACGCTTCCGTTAAAAAAAAGTTCCCGCTCTTCACTTGAATTTTGGCAGGTTACAGGCTACAATCTTGCACAAATGTTCTATGCCTATTAACTATCAGCAAGCCTACGAACGGATAAAAGAGATCGGAGCAAGCGCCTTGGAAAGGCGCAAGAAGAAGGAAGAAGCGCAGGAACTCGCGCGGAATCTCCTTTCTTCTTTCGATTCTGAGCTGGATTCATTACGCTCCAAAGTGGAAACTGCCAAAGAAGCAGATTCAAACCTCCGTTGCGCCGTGCCACGGACAGAAAACCTCGCTTCCTCCCACCCCGTGCCTGATTCTGTTATTCAAGTCACTTTAATCGCCGCGGACGGTTCGCAGATCGTCCCCAATCGACACGAAGCCCTTCAATATTATGTCATCAACGTCGGCGCGATCGCCATGCAGATCGGCTCGGGCAATACACCCGAGGTTGTCACCGACACCGAATTGCGCGTGCTGGACGAATTCGACGACACCTTTTTCAGTGACAGTCAGGTTGCCCTGCAGCGTGATGTTGCCGAGCGCAAGAAACTGCTGGAAATGGCGGAAAACTATTCAGGCACGATCATTGCCCTCACCGAAGGTCAACTGGAATTATGGGGGTCGGTGGATAACGAAAACGCCAGAGAATTCGAAAAAAGTTTGCAGGACTATCTGAACGTCCTTGAACAATTGCATAGAAAGAAGATTATTGCAGGCGGGTATGTGGATAAGCCAGGTGCAAACTGGTTCGTGAAGTTGCTTGAAATTGCAGGTACTCCGCCAGAAGAATTGAAGAACGTCCGCAAGAATCGCTTATTGGCAGGCGTAACCGACCTGTGGCTGTTCAGCCAGATCCTCGGCGAACATGAACGGTCAGCGGTCTTTGCATTGCAAGCCAAATCTGCCGAGAAATACAAGGGCGCACTCGCTATTCATTTCTTTTACATCAATGTCGGCGATAAGAAACATCCCAAGATCGCGCGCGTGGACGTGCCGCTGTGGGTGGCGGAAAACCCATCCATGCTGAATGCGTTGCATGCGGTTCTGGTCGAGCAATCGAAAATCATGGGCAAAGCGCCGTTCCCCTATTTACTGCACCGCGCCCATGAAATTGCCGTGGTCACCCACCGCGAAAAAGAAGAGATCGACAGGCTGCTTTCCAGAGACATTCTTTCAAGCGGCGGCGAACTGGGTGAAAAGTCGGGTAAGCAGACGGCGAAGGATTTGCAGGGTAGAACAAGAAGATAATGTCATTGCGAGGAGGAGCGAAGCGACGACGAAGCAATCTCCAGATAACGGGGAGGCTGCTTCGCAAAAACCGCTCGCAGCGACATAATGGAGATGACAATGACACAACCAATCGAGATCGGACGTTTACTTCGGGCAGGGACAACGGGATTCATTGCGGGCTGCCGTGTGAATCAGTTGAGCGTGCCTTCGTTCGGGGCGCTGGTACGCGCGCCGCTGGGGGATGGGTATCAGGTGTATGGACTCATCCACGATATTCACATTGACGATGACGGGCTGGTGCGTCAGTTGGTCACCGCCGACGGCGTGAGCGAGGAAGTGATGAAGGACAACCGCGAGCGCCGCATTGTGCCCGTGGAAATGTCTGTGCTGGCGGTGGGGTATGAGCAGGATGGCAAGATTCATCATCTGCTGCCGCCCCGTCCGCCGCTGAGTTTGGATGTGATCTATTTGTGTGAGGATAAGGATATGGTACGGTTCACCGAGAAGTTCGGGTATTTCCGTCATATCTTGAATGGCAAGGATGTGCCTGTGGGCGAAGTGCTCGCCGCGCATATTTTGCAGGCGGGAAGAGCGAGGGGAGTGGATGGCACGCGATGGATCGAGTCCGCGACGCAGGAAGTGATCACATTGTTGAGAGATGATTACCCGACTCTCATGAGTGTATTAGGGGCTTTGGCGGATATTTCGTAAGAGCGATTAAACACGAAGGACACAAAGGACTCGAAGGTTAAGATCTGGTTGGTTTTGGACTTTGGTACAGGAAGGTTGAGGCGTATGGAAAATTTAAGTTCACGGAATGTTCCAAAGATGGTGAGTCAAGCAATTACTTCTGATGTTGAAAAAGTTGGCAAGGCTGTTTTAGCTGCGGCATTCAAGGTTCATACAGCGCTTGGACCTGGGTTGTTGGAGTCGGTGTATGAGACCACATTGACCTATGAACTTCGAAAAAGCGGTTTGGCGGTAGCAAATCAGTTGTCTGTGCCGATTATGTACGATGGGCAAAATTTGGATGCTGGCTTTCGGTTGGATTTACTGGTTGAAGATTGCGTCATTGTAGAACTTAAGGCGGTAGAAAAAATGAATCCAGTGTACGAAGCGCAAATCATGACGTATCTGCGCTTGAGCGGGAAGCGGCTTGGGTATTTGATGAATTTCAACGTGAAGCATTTGAAAGATGGTATTAAGCGATTTGTGATGTAAGAGAAATTAAACACAAAGGACATTAGGGTCTCGACGTAAAGAGTCTTGAACCTTTGTGAACTTCGTGTCCTTTGTGTTTAAAAAGAGGTTTTTATGAACATACAGCGAACTCAAATTGGTTATCTCGTCGGTGGCGGATTGAAAGAAAATTTCCGCGTGCGGTTGACGGTTTCTCCGCAGGAGATTCAGGAGGGGGCGTTTGTCGTCATCCAGAGCGGACATTGGAATTATTACGGCATTGTGACCGACATCCAACTTGGTGCGACGGACCCGCGCTTTGCGGATGAGCAGACGGAGGTGCGTTTCCCTGCGCATATCGCCAAGGCGCTGCATGGACAGACGTTGTATGCGAACCTTGAGGTGCTGCCGAATTTGATGCTGGAGGTGGGTCCTGAATTGGGCACGGCTGAGTATAAGGATTGGCAGGGGAAAATTGACACAGGCTTGAAAGATGCGCCGCGGATTTTGCCCGTCAAGAATGTGCCGCCCCACCATGCGGTTGTGTCGCTGGCGAATGAGGGCGATATCGCTGAGATATTCGGTGACCCGAACAAGGAAAGTAATTTTGTGGTCGGGTATACGCGCGAGCAGAATCATCCTGTGTGCATTGATTT
>Ga0209835_1000400_pt1 | contig 28956 bp, 22 predicted proteins | sample LakKivwa52mmetaG_FD_184138 | JGI IMG/M metagenome (GOLD analysis project Ga0209835, IMG submission 184138) | Anoxic lake water microbial communities from Lake Kivu, Rwanda to study Microbial Dark Matter (Phase II) - Lake Kivu water 52m metaG... | ecosystem: Environmental > Aquatic > Freshwater >... | reverse complement strand
CATCGCCGTCCGGGTTGCCTTGCGACAGGTCATCGCTGCTGTCCAGCGCGTCTTCCCACACCTTGCCTGCGATCGGCGTCACCGGATTCTGATCGTCGCCGCTGGCTTCCGGCACGTCGTTCTCGACATCAATGAAAAACTGCCTCTCCTGCTCGAACGCCACCGTGTCGCCGTCCGCATCGGTCGCTTGCAGGATACCGGTGAAATCGATCGTCAGCAAACCATCGTCACCCGATGCGTCAGAATGGTCGAGCTGGTCGTTGAGATGGAAATCCCATTCGCCGTTCTTGTAGACGTCAAGCGTAAAGACCTCGCGTTCGGGAGTACCTGCAACATACCCGGCAAGCCTCTGCCCGATAACCGTCACGCCGTCCAGCGCGAGAATATCGGTAACCCGATAACTCAGATTCTGATCGGCTGACTTCAGCTCACCAAGCGCCGCGGCTATTTCGCTGCTTTCGGTCGAGGAAAACCCGAACGTCGGAGGATCGTCGGCGCCAACTGTTACAAGCGTCGTGAGCGGTTCGCCCGATCCGCCTCGTCCGATGCTCGCAGCAGTCGAAGATTCGCCCTCGTCGCCGTCGGGATTGCCGTCCGAAAGCTCTCCTGCAGACGTTGAAAGCGCATCTTCCCAGACCTTGCCGGATACATCGCTCTCTGTGACAATCGGAGTGTCATCATAAACAGTAACGGTGAACGTACCCGTAAGGGTATCACCGCTCTGATCTTTAACCAAAAAGCTGAATTCGATCGGAATAGTCACCCCTTCGCCTTGCAATGGATCGTGGTCAAGCTGGTCGAAGAGTTCGAACCTGTAGGACTGGCCTCCGTTCCGGTCGTTCGGGTTGAGAATATCAACGGTAAAAATCGTAGCGCCTTTATCGGTGGAGGCTACAAGTGTATGGCCGTCGTTGCTGATCTCATAAACAAGCTGCTGTCCGTCAGAATAGAGAACCGGAAGCGAAGCGGTTTCAAAAAAAGTGGTATCGAGAGATTCCCCGGCATAGACGACGCCGAGAGAACCTGTAACCTGTACAAGCTCCTGATCGGGATCCGTGCCGGTTGAACCGGAAGTCTCAACGTGTTCTTCGCGGACCTCCCGGTCTTCAGGCACGCCGATTTTGGGAACGGTATTTCGGATACGTTTATCGGAAATGAATTCGGGGTAGATTCTCTTCGCCTCTTCGCGCTCCAGAGGCTCGATAGGGCTGAATCCCATAACAATGCGGGGATCATGCGTCGCGCGGCCATCAAGGAAGGCGTCGAGCTGTGAGTTACGACCTTCGAGCGAAGGATCGTACCCGCCGGTTAGTGACGTAAACCGGTAAGGGGTTTCGCCCAGCGTTTCGTCGATTCTTTCGACCCGCACAAATCCGTGATGCTGGTCGTCTCCCTGTACTGTTTTTCCGCTATCTTTCCTGTCAGAACCAGAGGTCTCTTCACCGAATACATCGAGCCGGTTGTCATCGGCAAACTGTGCTGCCGAAAGCCTGACGGACTGATTGCCCTCTACGTTCCTGATCGATCCGTTTTCGGCCCTGAGTACCGCCTTCGAACCATTTTCAGCGATTACGATATCGCCTTCATAGACTTTATCCCCTCGTTTGAGAAGGCGCCGGGAACCGTCTTCCTGCTGTACGAAAACTTTACCGTCGATGGACGCAACGGATGCGACTGGTGAATTCCCCTGGGTATGCATAATCGTAAAAAAGGATATAAATAAGTAATAATAGTGTATACCGACAAACAACAACCTGCACGCGTTGAAATCTGGCGGAATGAAATCAGGAGGATCTTGAAGAGGGGGCGCTGAAGAAACCGTTCGATCCTTCAGTGGGGGAATTATGAGGGAAGGCAGGATAGGGAGCAGCGGTCGCAATGATCCGCGCTGCAATAACCGCCCTCAGAAGAATCCGCTGAAATGCCAAAAAACACGATCATCAGATCGACGTTAAAAAGCAAAGCAACAAGAATCATGCCAGAAATACTGCGGCAGCTCGCAGTACTATGACGATACTATCGTGTTTATAGGAATAGCCGGACAAGCTAAACCTCAGGATATGCCGTTCTTTCGTAATCGGCGCAATAGAAAAAATGTCTCATAATAAAACAATACGCATCTCAATCGTATCAATCTGATACAATCACGAGACGCTTATACTACGCAACTAACAGACACTTATATACACCACATAACACATTTTAGTACGTCACACCAGGAAGAACCCCGATTCGCATCGAAAAAAGGCAAATTTTACGTACACTGGGCTGAATCGAACCAGGAAACAGACAGAACAGACAATGCGCATATCACGTAAAATCGAGATCGATTACGGCCACACGCTTCCGAACAGCTTTTCATTCTGCAATCAGCTTCACGGGCATCGCGGCGTCGTTGTCGCAACCGTCGAAGGCCCGGTAATACAGAAAGAAGGAGACGGCGAAGAAGGCATGGTGATGGACTTCAAATTCCTGAAAGATATCATGATCCGCCACATTCACGACGTTCTTGATCATGGCTTTGCCGTCTGGAAGGAAGACCATGAAGATCTGGAATTTATCATGAAGCGCAATACACGGGTACTGATAACCGACGAACCTCCTACCGCCGAATGCCTCGCAAAATGGGCTTTCGACCAGATTCATCACAAACTGCCGGCCGGAGTGCTGCTGAAGGAGGTGACCTGGTATGAAACGCCGAACAACTGGGCGACCTTCAACGGAAAATGAACGTTGTCAATCGCCTTGAAAACAAATACTTTTTCGCAATTCGGATAAAAACGGTAAATTTCTTTGTGGATTGAAGGAAAGGATAACCATTCCTGTTTCCATTCCAATCGAACCCCCTAAATACCTGATTGTTGTTTTTTTGCAGTACATAGCCGTCGGCATCAACCCCAAAGCGTTTGCCCGGTCTTTTCTTCTGATGGTTCGGCCGGCCATATCAGTTTTGGATTGCCTTCAGCACATTCGCAAACTGCCGTATAAGGGAAAAGGAGTATCGTATGTGTACCCCCTTATTGTATCACGCCATTGCGAGACATCCGGATAAGGATCTGTCGACCGGAAAACCACGTCCGTCCGTCGGGGCTGAGCGCGACACGAACAGGCATGCATGGCTGCTTCCGGTAAAACGCATGATCCTGCTGCCGTTCCTTCTCGCAAACACAGTTCCGGACATCGTCATGGCAGAAAAAAACGCTGCAGCAGTACAAATCAGGATTCATGGCATAGTGACTGATGGAGGAATCGTCTGTCCATTGCTGACCACCGAAAACGGAGACCGTTTTCCGCTGATGGGTATCAGAAAAAACGAATACCCGAGCGGAACATGGCTCGACCTCACGGGCAGATTTGTCAGGTTTTCTGCATGCCAGCAGGGAGAACGGGCTTTCAGCGTCGAAAAAGTGGAAAGCGCAAACGATTCCGGGAAGCGGGAAAGGTGAGCAATTTGTGCCGCAACCAAAATACCGGAGGACTCAGCTATGGCAGATACGTACATACCGGGAGATCTGCTGCTGGCAAGCCAGTGGCATTTTTCTATGATCGGCAGGCTCGGGTTCACTACTCCCGGCAACACATCGGGCATTGAACGGATCTGGGCCGACTATACAGGCAGTGGAGTGAAGGTCGGAATATGGGACGACGGCGTCGAGAGCTCCCACTGGGACCTTGCGGATAACTATGATCCCGGCAGCCACGTTACCGTAGGCGGAACCCTCAACGACGGTCTGCCCTCAGGAACCGCAAACGGACACGGTACGGCAGTAGCCGGACTCATAGCAGCGGACGATAACGGCACGGGCGGCGTTGGTGTCGCTTTCGATTCCACGCTGACCAGCGTCAGGATATTCGGCGGAGCGGACGACATCAACAGCAACTGGTCGCGCTATATCCTTACACTCAACGCTCTTTCGTCATTCGATATAACCAACCACAGCTACGGCAGTTCCCCGGATTTCGATATCCGCGGTGACATAGCAAAATTCCAGGCATCGGCGATAAACGGCCGCAACGGACTTGGAACCGTCAACTTCAAATCAGCAGGCAACAGCAACATCGACGGAAACGGCGACTCCCTCGACGCATCCCGCTTCACGTTTACTGTCGCAGCCGTAGACAGCTCGGGTCAGGCCGCATCCTATTCATCATACGGATCGCATATCCTGCTTTCTGCGCCTGCAGGATCGGTAACGACAGACCTTCCCGGCCTTGACACTGGCTATGACGGATTGCTGAACGGAGACTATACCAACCAGTTCGGCGGAACCTCGGCATCTTCTCCCATTACAGCCGGCGTCGCGGCATTGATGCTCGAAGCTGATCCCGATCTCGGATGGCGTGATATCCGGAAAATCCTGAGTTACTCCGCAACGGGAACGGGAAGCCTCTACACGGGCGTAAAGACAAACGAAAACCATGCATGGAAATGGAACGGCGCAGCCGACTGGAACGGCGGCGGTCTGCACTACAGCGAAGACTACGGCTATGGCGTGGTCAGCGCATTCAACGCCGTCCGTATGGCGGAAGCATGGCAGCTGTTCTACCCTGACGCCGCCGTCTCATCGAATGAAGCCGCAGCGACAACCGGAACCGTATCGATCGGATGGACGATCAACGATCTCTCGACACTATCATACTCCTTCCAGGTAAACCAGGAAATCGATCTTGAGCATATCGATCTGACGGTATCGCTGACGCACAGCTATTATCCCGACCTGAGGATATGGCTCATCTCGCCTGAGGGCACAAGCATGTCGCTTTACAACGGCTCTTCGGGAAACGCCTCGACATCCGATTACGGACTGACATACGCCTTCGGCATCGACGGTCTGCAGGGCGAATCGAGCAAGGGAACCTGGACGCTGCAGATAGAGGATGCCAGCCGCGGAGACTTCGGAACCCTTCACTCCCTTTCTTTCACCGGATACGGTTCGGCGGCAACGGCCGACGACGTCTATCACTATACCGACGAAATCCTTCAGGTGCTCTCGACCAGCGGTCAGTCCCAACGCAAAACCCTTTCGGATACCGACGACGGCAACGACTGGATAAATTGCGCCGCAATGTACCGAAATCTGACGATCAATCTCAATGCCGGGGCATCATCGCTTATCGATGGCAGTATTTTTATCGAGATCGCCCAGGGATCGGAGATCGAACATGCTGTCGGCGGTGACGGAAACGATCTTATCATCGGCAACGGACTCGACAACATCCTTTCCGGAATGCGGGGCAACGACAGGCTCGAAGGAGGAAGCGGCCTCGACACTGCAGTATTCGTCGGAAAACGCGACGATTACGAGGTAACATCCCTCGATGGCGTCACCACCGTAGCGAGCCGCTCCGGAAAATTCGGAACGGACACCCTCATCGGGATGGAACTGATCCGTTTCGACGACGTCACCATAGATGATCCGTCAGCAGGATGGATTCCCTCCGACACCCGCCCACCTTCTCTTACCGGCACGACCCCTGCGGACAACGCCACAGCTGTTGCGACCGATGCCGCAATTACCCTGACCTTCGATGAAGAAGTCAGGGCAGGAACCGGCCGCATAATAATCCATAGCGCTGCAGGAACCCAATGGAGCGTCTTGCAGGCATCCGATACCTCGCAGGTACGATTTTCCGGCAATACGGTAACGATCGATCCTTCGGCAGACTTCGGAAAAAGCAGTTCGTATTACGTTATCATCGAAGAAAACGCCATAACCGATCTTTACGGAAACAGCTTTGCCGGCCTGAACGATCCGGCACAACTGAACTTCTCGACAATCTCCTCCGTCAACCTCATAACCGGAACAGGCAGCAGCGAAACGCTGCGGGGCACAGCGGCAGATGATCGAATTGAAGGACTTGGCGGAAACGACAAGCTCTACGGCATGGACGGCGACGACCTGCTCGACGGAGGCAAGGGCAGCGACTCAATGTACGGCGGACAGGGAAACGATACCTACAGTGTCGACAACACCGGAGACCGTACCTATGAAAACCCGGGCGAAGGCATCGACACCGTTCTCTCGACGCTCTCCTCATGGACGCTTGGCTCACATATCGAAAACCTCGAGTATACCGGAACCGGATCATTTACCGGAACGGGCAACAGCCTTGACAACATACTCACAGGGGGAACCGGAAACGACAAACTCACAGGAGGAACCGGCAGGGACATCCTCATCGGCAGCGGCGGCGACGACAGGTTCATTTTCAGAACGGTCGCCGAGGCAGGAAAGGGAAACGGACGGGATATCATTTCGGATTTCTCACAGGGCGACAAGATCGACCTCTCAGGCATCGATGCGGACATATACCGGTTGCGGGATCAGGCGTTCAGCCCGGCTATCGTCAGCGCATTCACCGGAGTACGAGGACAGCTCTGCATTACGGCCGAAGGCGGCCACGCTATCGTTTCCGGCGACGTGAACGGCGACCGCATAGCCGATTTCGACATCATGGTACTCGGCGTCAGTACGCTCACGGCAAACGATTTCGTACTGTAACCATCGATCATGGGGGCACGGCCGGAAGCGTCGCCGTGCCCTTCGGAGTTCACGACCGAAGCCCCTGCTGACGGGATATCCAGTAAACCTCTCCTGCCTGCGTATACCTGTCGAACCTGCCGCTGGCATACAATTCGGCGAGCGCCCCGGAGGCAGCGCAACGGTCTCCGGAAAAACGCGAAAGCAGAGCGTCAAGCAGTTCCCGCTCCTGAAGCGGGTGGCGGGAGACGATTGCCGATACGGCTGCAAGCATGTCTTCGGCCCCTTCAAGCGCCATCCTGCCCTTGACCGGATGCATCACTGTAGCGACGGAAGAAAGCACCTCGAAAGCACGCTCGACACTATCCCTGTCCGGCACCGCCACCTGCTCTTCGGTAGCCGGACGGGTCGGCAGCACCAGATGCACCATATCGGGATCAACAAGCCGCAACGCCTCCGCGATGTCGCAAAGAGCTTCGTCCGTATCATTGAGCCCCTTGATCAGCATGACCTCGACCCACAACTTCCCCTTATACTCCTTTCCGAACTGAACCAGACCGTCGAGATGCCGCTCGTAGGTGAACCCCGGCGCCGGACGGTCGATCAGCTCGAACAAGGCGTGCGAACCGGCATTGAAAGAGGGCAGCACGGCATCGGCACCCAGAAGCTCGTCGCGAACCTCACGAAGATGAAAGAGCGACCCGTTGGTGATGACGGCCACAGGAATGTCAGTATGCTTTTTAATATCGGCTATCAGAGCGCCGACTCCCTTGTAGAGCATGGTCTCTCCCGATCCCACCAACGTGATCCAGTCGACAGGCACGCCGGACTTCAGGACGGCAAGAATCTCCGCTACGATCTCCTCTCGCGGAAAAAACTCCTGCCGTTCGGTCACATAATGTTTCGTACGGCCAAGCTGACAGTAGATGCAGTTCCATGTGCAGCTCTTCATCGGTACCAGATCGACCCCGAGCGACTGGCCCAGCCTTCTGGAAGAGACCGGCCCGTAGACATGCCGGCTTCCGGGCTGTTCCCTTTTCTGGTCGAATGGCATCTCTATACAGAATCCCCGCGCGCTAAAATTTCAGAAATTTTCGTCTTGCTCTCATTTTCAAACGCCTCTTTTGAAATATGGGGCAAAAGCAGAATAGCAACGCTGAAAGCCACGATTTCCATCAGAAATATTGCCGCATAAGCCCAGACATATGCTCCCGAGAACATATAGACGACATCACGAACAATACCGGCGCCGAAATGGCCGACGAAAATCGCAAGGCTCTGCGCGGTACCCCAAAGACCGATATAGATACCGCTTCGTCCAGCTGTCATAGTCATCATCATCGAGATGTTCGAAACGCTTGCCGCACCGAGCCCGACTCCGGTAACGACGAGAGCGATGAGCAGAAACTGCTCATCGCGCAGAAAACCTGCGGCAATAAGCATACTGAAACCGGCAATACCGAAAATATTGCCGATAAGAGCGCCTCGCTTCTGGCCGATCCTGTTGAGCAGGAAACCGAAAATCAGCATAAAAACAAGCTGGGTACCGCCCATGGTCGGCCGGAACAGCTTCGTCGTGGTGCCGACAGGCATACCAAAAACATCGCCGCCGAAAGGCTCCATGACGATTTCGTTTGCAAACAGCGCGAAAATGGAGACAAAAACATAGAATGCGAACAGCAACGTTTTCGGCGAAGAAGAAAGAAGCCTGATCGACTGAGTAAACGTCATCGAATGCTTTTCCGCCCCCGGCTTCAAGTCACTGTTGGGTTTCTCGATGCCAAGCACCGCAAAAAGCCCGATGCACAGCGCAACAAGACCACCGACCTCTGCCACAAAAATAAGCCGTTCGGGGGTGTAAACGTCAAGATAGGAACCGACAACTCTGCTCGCAATGATCGTAGTAAGCACCATCAGGGTCCAGCTCGCTCCGGTCACCTTGCCGATATGTTCCTCGCCCACGGTATCGGCTATCAGCGCATAATAAGCCGTCGTGGCGACCTGCAGGCCGAAACCGAATACAAGAAAAATAACCGCCAGTTTCAGGAGCCCCACATCGGTAACGATTGACAGCAGCGTATCGGAAAATGTCTTGCCCGCAATACTCACCTCATAGGCCGCCGCCGGCGAGAACATGAACGAAACCGCGCAGCTCAGAAGGCCAAGCAGAATATAGGGTGTTCGCTTCAGACCGAAAATATGGGACCGATCGGACATATTGCCGGCCCAGACCTTCACGCCGAATATGGCCAGCAGTTCCTTGAGACTGATGAGACCGAATACGATAGTCGAAGAGATCCCGAGATCCGTGGTCATCACCCGGTTGAGCGTATCATGCAGAAAACCGAGCATGATGCCGAAACCCATCTGGAACATTGAAAGGCGGATCAGATTCAACGTCTTCATAGAAAAAAATCGGATATGGCTTGTCAAATCGTCGTGAAGCCCACAATTTACATAAATTCCAGTGCCTCGCAAGCAATGTTCCAGTGACACCTCTTGTAAATCATAAGGTTTTTATTTATCCTGAAAGACAAAACGATCATCTTGGGGGTGCTGCCTTGTTCCGGACAGAATAAAAACACCGGAAAGCGGCTGAGATCAAACCCTTTAACTTGATGCAGGTAATGCTGCCGCAAGAAAAGATGAAGCACTCCCTCTTCTGTCTCACGCTTCTCTTTCCCTTCCGGGCAATATCGCCTCCATCCTCTCCCGTTATACCTGTTGCCATGACTATCCCTCCGGAAAACATCTTCTGCCCCGAACACCGCATGTACGGAAACGCATCGGAAAAAATCCACAGAAAAGGCACGATCCACCCGATAGAGGTCGGCATGAGAAACGTCACGCTCTCAAAAACCTACACCTGCCGGGGCATGGGGTTCTCTTCCATCCCGCTGTACGACACCAGCGGCCCCTATTCCGACCCGGCGGTCTGCATCGACCCGAAACTGGGCATCGAACAGGTACGGGACAGCTGGAATTTTGATACTGAAAAAAAAGAGCCCTCTCCTTCGGCCTGCAGCGACTTGTCACGCCCGAACAGAAGAACCCCGCTGCAGGCAAAAAAAGGCGAATCCATAACCCAGCTCGCCTATGCACGCAAGGGGATCATAACGCCGGAAATGGAATATGTCGCGATCCGCGAAAACCAGTCGCTCGAAGAGTGGATCACAAAATTTTCCGTCGGGGGAAAAACATTCAGTCCACTGACCCCGGAATTCGTGCGCGATGAAGTTGCGGCAGGACGAGCCATCATTCCCGCAAACATAAACCACCCGGAACTGGAGCCGATGATCATCGGAAAAAACTTCAGGGTAAAAATCAACGCCAACATCGGCAACTCGGCTCTCGGCTCCTCCATCGAGGAGGAAGTTGAAAAGGCGGTCTGGGCCTGCCGCTGGGGGGCGGATACCGTCATGGACCTCAGCACGGGAGCCAACATCAACCAGACACGCGAATGGATCCTGCGCAACTCTCCGGTACCCATAGGCACCGTGCCCATGTACCATGCGCTTGAAAAAGCCGGGGGCGTGGCAGAGAATCTAACCTGGGAACTCTTCCGCGACACGCTCGTCGAACAGGCCATGCAGGGAGTGGACTACTTCACCATCCATGCAGGAATTCTGCAGGAACATCTGCCCCATGCCGATCGGCGCATTACCGGCATCGTCTCACGAGGAGGTTCTATCATGGCCCGATGTTGCAGGACACACAACAGGGAAAACTTTCTGTTCACGCATTTCGACGAGATCTGCGATATCATGAGAAGCTTCGACATCGCCATTTCTCTCGGCGACGCACTGCGACCCGGCTGCATCGCCGACGCGAACGACGAAGCGCAGTTCGGCGAACTGAAGATACTCGGCGAGTTGACTCTGCGGGCCTGGGAACGAGATGTGCAGGTCATGATCGAGGGACCCGGCCATGTACCCCTCAACCTCGTGGAAGAGAACATGCGAAAACAGCTCGAATGGTGCCACGAAGCCCCCTTCTATACGCTCGGCCCGCTTGCCACTGACATAGCTGCAGGTTACGACCACATCAACTCGGCCATCGGCGGCACGCTCATCGCAGCGCTCGGGTGTTCGATGCTCTGCTACGTCACGCCAAAGGAGCACCTCGGACTGCCGGACCGAAATGACGTTCGCGACGGGGTTGTGGCGCACAGGGTTGCCGCTCACGCCGCCGACATAGCCAAAGGCAGCCCGGCAGCATGGCTCAGGGACGAGCTGATGAGCCGCGCACGCTACTCATTTGCCTGGGAAGACCAGTTCAACCTCTCGATCGACCCGGTAAAAGCAAGAGAACTGCACTCCGAAAGCATGGCCGCCAGCGGCCGCACGGACAAGAACCCGGACTTCTGCACCATGTGCGGCCCCGATTTCTGCTCCATGAAACGCTCGCAGGCAAAGTGAAAACAGGTACCCGCAGTGGTCAGATCTGATAACTGTCCCTGTTGTCCCTGAAAAGAGCCGCTGAAACGAAAAAGGTGCCCTCGCGGGGCACCTTTTTGATTGATCGCTGTATAATCAATGTCAGCAGGCTGCCCGAACGATAGCCGCAAAATCAGCTGCGTTGAGGCTTGCGCCGCCGATGAGGCCGCCGTCTATATCCGGCATGGCAAACAGCTCAGCAGCGTTGGAAGGCTTGACGCTTCCTCCGTACTGAATCCTCAAGCAGTCTGCAGCTTCGGTTCCGTAAAGTTCGGCGACCGTCCTGCGTATAAGGGCATGCACCTCCTGCGCCTGCTCCGACGTTGCGGTCTTGCCGGTGCCGATAGCCCATACCGGTTCGTATGCAATCACCAGCTCACCGATCCCGGCAATACCATCAAGTCCGCCCTTTACCTGCCGGGTCACCACGTCGCCGGTAATGCCGCCCTCTCTTTCCTCCAGCGTTTCGCCAACGCAGAGAATGACGTTGAGCCCTTCCTGAAGCGCTTTCCTGACCTTACGATTAACTATCACATCGGTTTCACCGAAAAACTGCCGACGCTCCGAATGGCCTATGATTACGTAACTGCACCCTGCGGCAAGCAGCATCCTTGCAGAAATCTCGCCGGTATACGCGCCGTCATTTTCGAAATGGCAGTTCTGCGCAGCAAGAAAGAGGGACCCCGATTCGATAACCTTACCCGTTTCGGACAGGGCAACGAACGTCGGAGCCACCCCCACCTCGCATCCTGAAAATCCCTCGCCGATTTCGGCAAGAACCGCTGAGGCAAGCTCCTTCGACTCCGCAACGGTAAGGTTCATCTTCCAGTTGCCGGCAACAATGTTTCTGCGTTTCATAGTATTTTAATAATCAGTTTTTACCTCATCGAAGATCCTGTCGATCTCTGAGATAATGAATGTATGTCTGCCTTTTCGGGCATCCCTGAGTTCGATCTCGCTGCTGCCGACCGAGGTGACTACTCCATGCCACACACGCTGTTCCCTGGTGACGAGATTGACTTCGCGGTTCACGAGCGACTGGTTTCCCCCGATCTCGGCGGAACGGTAGATGATCTGACGTTTACCCATAAGTAAGCGATAATTTGTTGAACAAGCTCCTGAATATAACAAAAGGACGGCTTTTACCGCGCCATTTACTCGTAATGCAAAATACCCTGCACTCCGTAACGGATATGCAGGGTAAACTTTCTATACATGCGCGACAAAAAAAAATCACTTCACGAAAATATCGAGAATCTCGTAATGCAGTTGGCCTTTAGGAACCGTTATCTGCACTTTTTCGCCCACGGTTTTGCCGATCAGCGAACGGCCGACCGGAGAACGGACCGATATCTTGCCGAGATCGGAATCCGCCTCTTCAGACGACACAAGAGTGTATTCGATCACCTCATCTTCCTCCTGAAGGTTTCTGAGTCTGACAGAAGTCAGGATATACACCTTGTCGGTCTTGATCTGCTTCGGATCGAGAATGGTTGCAGTCGAAAGCTTGTTTTCAAGGTCCGCGATCCGTGCCTCGGTCTGTGACTGCTCCTCTCTTGCCGCATCGTACTCTGCGTTTTCACTCAGGTCACCATGAGAACGTGCTTCGGCTATTTTCTCCAGAACCTCCTTTCTGGTTTGATGAACCAACACATAAAGCTCATCCTTGAGCCTGTTGTATCCATCTCTGGTCAGGTAAATTCTGTCACTCATGATACATGCTTCTAAAAAGTTAGCGGAAATCGACCATCATCGGTTCAGGCGGAACGTGCATGATAAACGACAACAAAAAAAGTAAAGCCAGCGGCGCTTGGCTGACTTTACTTCCTCTCAATGTACAACTCAAAATGATTCAGGACAAGAAACTTTTTATGCATTGAATGCGAAATAGACCTTGCTGCCGCGCCGGTCGATCAGGAGAAACACCAGATCACCGCTCTTGATCTTCCGCATGATGGCCAGATACTGGGCATAAGAAGTCATCGCCTGCCTGTTCACGGAGACGATCACGTCTCCGGTACGCAGTCCGGCCCGAAAAGCGTTGCTCGACTGATCGACCGCCGTGACGATCACCTTTCCTGATTCAGGCTTTACCTGGAACTGTCGGGCAAGCTGCGGCGTCATCTCCTGCGACCTGAATCCAAGCTCGTCGGTACTCTCCTGACTTGAAGATGCCGCAGCAGCGACCTGTGCCGGCTGCTCTTCGAGCCTGACATTGAATACCCTGATCTCGCCATCGCGAAGAATCCTGATCTTGACGAGAGAACCGGGAGAGAGAACCGCAATCTCATTGCGAAGGTCTACGCTCGACGTCGATTTCCTGTCATTGAAATCCACAATCACGTCACCTGTCCTGATGCCTGCTTTCGCAGCAGGACTGCCCTCGACGACCGTACCGACCAGAACACCCTGCCCTGCCTGCAGCTGCAGCCCCCTGGCGATATTCTCGTCGATATCCTGAATGCTCACGCCAAGATACCCGCGGGTAACCTTGCCTGTTGTGATGAGCGAGGTGAGCACTTTCTGTGCCATGTTGGACGGCACGGCGAACCCTATCCCCTCGAAACCACCGGTACGGCTTGCAATGGCCGTATTGATGCCGACCAGTTCGCCATTTATGTTCACGAGCGGTCCGCCCGAGTTGCCCGGATTGATGGCTGCATCGGTCTGGATGAAATCTTCATAATCAGCAAGCCCGACATTGGAACGGCCTATGGCGCTCACGATACCCTGGGTAACGGTACGCGCAAGGCTCTCCCCGAGGGGGCTGCCGATCGCGATGACCCACTCGCCCACCCTTAGCCGGTCGCTGTCGCCTATCATGATCGGCTTGAGCCCTTTTGCGTTCACCTTGATCACGGCAAGATCGGTCTTCGGGTCTGTGCCGATGACTTTGGCATCGAGCTTCCTGTTATCCGAAGTACGTACGTAAACGGCATCAGCCTTATCGATAACATGGTTATTTGTGAGAATATATCCATCGGAAGAGACGATCACCCCGGAACCGAGTCCCCGCCGCACCTCCTTGCGCTCGTTGGAGCTGCCGCCTCTCGGCGTACCGAAAAACTCCTCGAAAGGGCTGCGCCCGAAAAACTCGAACGGGCTGATGCTCCTGCGATTGACGGTCTTCTCGGTAAAAATCGTCACCACCGAAGGAGTCGCGGACTCGGCTATCCTCACAAACGCCTCGTTGAAATCCCTGAGCGTCTGGATAGGATAGTTCTCGAAATTATTTTTGGCCGTGGCGTAATTGGGCTTGTTGCTCAAGGCGAGAGGAACGTTCGTGCCGGGAAAAGTAAACTCCATATTGGCAAAAACAAGACCCCCGACAACTATGCCGACAAGCACAAGCAGGAGGGATTTCATGCTGATTCGTTTCTTTTTCATGGTAAATTCGGGTTTTTGCTATGAGGTATCGTTACAGTAAAGCCTCGATGTTTTCGACTGCGGCAAGGCCCGCCCGCATTTTGTTCATGGTCTCTTCATATTCGCTCTCAGGCTTCGAATCGGCGACAATTCCTCCTGCCGCCTGAAAATAGATGGTACCATCCCTGACAACCATGGTGCGGATGGTTATTGCCGTCGTAAGATTTCCCTTGAAATCAAGGTAACCCACCGCACCGCCGTAAATCCCCCGTTTTTCCTCTTCCAGCTCGTAAATAATCTCCATTGCCCGCACTTTCGGCGCACCGGTAAGCGTTCCGGCAGGGAAACACGACCAGAAGGCCTCCATAGTGCCGAGATCGTCGCGCAGCACTCCGCGCACATTGCTGACGATGTGCATGACATGAGAATATTTTTCGATGATCATCATCTCGTTCGTCTCCACCGTACCGACCCTGGCAATCCTTCCGATATCGTTCCGGCTGAGGTCGATCAGCATAAGATGCTCGGCGCACTCTTTCTCGTCGGCAAGCAGCTCTTCGGCAATGAGCGCATCCTCCTCATAAGTATTGCCGCGCTTTCTTGTTCCGGCAATCGGGCGGGTATCGACGATGCGACGCCCCTCGGCGTCGCGCTGCACCTTCACAAGAAGTTCGGGAGACGACCCCACGATCTTCGCCTCCCCAAGATCGAAATAGTACAGATACGGTGAAGGATTGACCGTCCTCAGCATCCGGTAAACATCGAAAGGCCTCGTGGTGAGGGGACGGCGCAGACGCTGTGAAATCTGCACCTGAAAAATGTCACCGGCAAGAATGTACTCCTTGGCTTTTTCCACTTTCGCAAGGTAGGCCTCCCTTGAAGTATTCGAAACAACCGCAGCCGGCAATTCAGGCTTCATTACCACCTCGTCGCGATGAAGCGGACGCAGCATCTCTTCCTCTATGGCATCGAGCCTCGCTTCGGCCAGCACCCTGTCGCCTTCAGCGAGATAATTGGTTGTGATGAATACCTTGCGCATGATATTGTCGAAAACCACAAGCGTATCGCAGAAAAGCAGCACGATATCATCCATGCCGGCAGGATCGGGAAGTGCCGGCTCAGGAATTTTTTCGACCAGATGCATGGCATCGTAGCTGAAGTAACCGAAAACGCCTGAGGTGATCATGCGCGGCGAACCGTTTTTCCTGCCGGGAAGCTCGATCGTATCGAACTCCTGAAGAACCCGGTCGATAACAGCCCGAAGCGAGGCTTCCCCTGCAACGACTGACTGGAGGGAACGGAAACGGTCATCGAGCACATCGAGCACGGGCTCCTTTCCTACGGTTCCCCGAAGAACGGCCACCGGATCGATCGCGATATAAGAAAAACGTGCCAGACGCTCCTCTCCTTCAACCGATTCAAGGAGACACGACAAAGGGCGCTGAAGTTTCAGATAAACCGAAACCGGCGTCTCCGTATCGGCATGGACTTCCCGTATAACGGGTTTGAGAACGAACGAAGGAACCCGGTATTGTACTGACATAAAAAAGAGAACCGATTTATAAAAAGCATTAAAAAAAAATCGTATCATGGACAAGCGATGCAGACCCGGTGCCACAAGCGCTTAAGCCATCGACCCTTGACCATGACCCTCAGATCACACCAACATACCATAACTCCATCCTCATGGATCAGGGCGCTGCTTCTTTCACCCGGCATCCTTTATCTCTCTGCATATCTCGCCCTCTACGGCGCCATATCCGTTCGCCTGAACGGAACATTCAAAGAACAGATACAGCAACGATATCGGGGCGGGACACACCGTATCACCATAGGAGCCGTAAGCCCCTCGTTAGGTCTGGACGCCATCACAATCCGGAAAATCGAAATCATTCCGACTTCCGGCTGCCCTGAAAACCAGCGACTTCAGACAAACCTCGAAGAACTGTCGTTCGATATGCCGGATCTTCAAAAAACGCTCTTCAGCAACGCCATACTCAGACAGTCCGCATCGATAGCCAGTGAAAAAATCAGAAAGCACGAACCGAAAGCTCAGTGAACCACCATGCCGGCCCTGCCCCATCTGATCGACGTAAGTTTTCCTGCAGGATCGAAAAGGAGCGAACGGTTCGGATCCCACGACCAGTAAACCATCATCGCCTCACCCAGGATATCACGCCCTGGCAGAAACCCCCAGTAACGACTGTCAAGACTGTTATCGCGATTGTCCCCCATGGCAAAATAATAATCATCCTCTACGATATAGGCAGTGGAAAGAACACCGTCAACATAGACGCGGCCATCGATAAGCGATATATCATGGCCTTCGTCGGCAACAAGCGAACTGTAGAGCTGGTAAGTTTTTTCGTTCAGATCGATCACGTCGCCTTTACGAGGAATACGCAATGGGCCGTAATTATCCTTGTTGAAAGTCGAGAACCTCGGAAAAATCTGGAAATCCGCAGCTCCCGGCGGCATTTTCTGCCCCATAAACTGTCCATGTTCAGGCAGATGGACCGCATTACCGTTCACGTACACCTGCTGATCCCGTATTTCAATGGTATCGCCGCTCACGGCAACGCAACGCTTTATATAGTTCAGCGACCTGTCTTTCGGAAACTTGAACACGATAACGTCCCCCCGTTCCACCTTGTCGACACCAGGAAGCCTGTAATCGGTAAAAGGCACCCTGGCGCCATAGACATATTTGTTCACAAAAAGAAAATCACCCGCAAGCAGCGTATTTTCCATGGAACCTGTTGGAATCCTGTACGATTCGACAACAAAAATTCTCAGCACAGTGGCAATAATCGCAGCTATAATGAGCGCGTCAAACCACTCTTTCGTATGCTTCCTGACCGGTTTCTGCTGTTCAGCGCTCACGGTATAGACAGTTTAAATAGTGAATTATACAAACACGGTTGTTGGACGATTTTTTCATGCGATTCATGCACGATATATTGTAAAATCGCGAACAGAAAAATAAAAGCACCCCATCTCCTGCCCCCCATCACTCAGCACTGCACTCATCCCTACTCGTCAATATTGAGAATGGCGAGGAAGGCCTCCTGCGGCACCTCCACCCTGCCGACCTGCTTCATGCGCTTTTTGCCCTCCTTCTGCTTCTCGAGGAGCTTGCGCTTGCGGCTTATGTCGCCGCCGTAACATTTTGCCAATACGTTCTTGCGCATTGCCGAAATGGTCTCCCTTGAAATGACGCGGCTGCCGATAGCCGCCTGGATAGCAACCTCGTACATCTGTTTCGGAATGATGCCCTTGAGCTTCTGGCAGAGTTTGCGGCCCCACTCATAGGCCTTCGAACGGTGCACGATGATGGAAAGCGCATCGACCGCTTCGCCGTTGAGCAGCACGTCGAGCTTGACAAGATCCGATTCCCTGTAGCCGATATACTCATAGTCCATCGAAGCATACCCTTTGGAAATGGACTTCAGTCTGTCATGAAAATCGAAAACGATTTCGGCAAGCGGAAACTCGAAATGCATGTTCACTCTCGTGCTGTCGAGATAATCGGTATTCCGATACTCCCCCCGCCGCTCCATGCCGAGCTTCATGATATTGCCGATATACTCGGAAAGCGTAATGATCTGCATACTCACATATGGCTCCTCGACCCTGGCTATCTTCGATGTTTCAGGCATCTTCGAAGGATTGTCAACTTCCACCACATCGGAATTGGTCAGAATGACGCGGTACTCCACGTTAGGTACCGTCGTAATGATGTTTACGCTGTACTCCCGCTCCAGACGCTCCTGGATGATCTCCATATGCAGAAGACCGAGAAAGCCGCAACGAAAACCGAAACCGAGGGCGACCGATGTTTCCGGAGTATAGACAAGCGACGCATCGTTCAGCGAAAGCTTCTCGAGCGACTCGCGAAGATCCTCGAACTCGTTGGAGTTAACTGGATAAAGACCGCTGTATACCATCGGCTTCACATCCTTGTACCCTGAAAGCGGCCCGGAGGCAGGCGCATCGGCATGCGTCACGGTATCGCCCACCTTCGCGTCTTTCACATCCTTGATCGAACAGATCAGATACCCGACATTGCCAGAGGCAAGCTCCTCCTTCGGCTGTCGCTTCAGGCTCATGGTGCCGATCTCGTCCGCACTGTACAACTTGTCGTTGGCGAAGAACTTCACCCGATCACCTCTGCGCAGCACGCCGTCAACGACTCTCAGATAGACGACCGCACCGCGGTAGGGATCGAATACGGAATCGAAAATCAGCGCTCTCAGAGGCAGCCGCTTGTTATCCGCTGGCGCGGGAATGCGGGCGATGATGGCCGCCATAAGCTCATCGATGCCCAGTCCAGCCTTTGCCGATACCTGGAGGATCTCCTGGCGATCGATACCGATCAGATCGATAATCTGCGAAGCCACCCCTTCGACATCCGAAGAAGGCAGGTCGATCTTGTTGATGACCGGAATTATTTCGAGTCCTGCGTCGATGGCAAGATAAAGATTTGCGATAGTCTGCGCCTCGACCCCCTGTGTCGCATCGACCACAAGCAACGCACCCTCGCAGGCCGCAAGCGAACGGGACACTTCATAACTGAAATCGACATGCCCCGGAGTATCGATGAGGTTCAGAATGTATTCCTCGCCGTCGGCGGCACGATACCTCATCTGGACTGCGTGGCTCTTTATGGTAATGCCCCTCTCCCTTTCCAGATCCATATCGTCAAGGACCTGTGCCGAACCCATCTGTGTTCGATCAAGGGTATGGGTTACCTCAAGCAGACGGTCGGCTAGCGTCGATTTTCCGTGATCGATATGGGCTATGATACAGAAGTTGCGCGTACGGCTGACTTCCGGAGAAGAAAGGGACATAAAAAGAGCGTTTAATTTCATGGAAAGGGCACCCGGCCCGACTCAGCCCCAAACCGCTGGCGAATCATCGGAGAACCCTTGCTGTTTCAGGTCGGGGAATATACGAAATAAAGCGATGGTATGGCAACTACACGAGCACAAGAGGCTGGGGATACTCGTTCTGACGAAACCCCCTGAGAAATTCCGACGCATCCATGATTTTCTTGCCTTCGAGCTGAAGCTGCAGAATTTCTATCCAGCCGTCACCGGCAGAAACAAGCAGTCGCCCATCATAAATAAGCACCGTTCCGGGCTCTCCCCCTCCCGCCTGGTTATCGCCGGCATGCGCCGCACGAAAAACCTTCATATTTTTACCATTGAATGTAGTCCAGGCGGCAGGCTTCATGGCAAGGCCCCTGATAAAATTACAGAGGTCCGAGGAAGGAGAATCCCACCGGATACGCGTATTCTCGCGCGTCAGTTTCGGAGCTTTCGAAGCAAGCCGGTCATCCTGCTGACGCAGCCGAACCGAACCGGAAGCGATAGCGCGCAATGTGTCGACGACAAGCGACGCCCCCTCTTCCGACAGCCTGCCAGCAAGCGTCGTTGCATTGTCTTCCGGCAGCAAAGGCACTTCACGGGTAAGAATGATACTGCCGGTATCGACACGCTCCTGCAGAAAAAACGTCGTTATGCCGGTCACCGTTTCTCCCCTGATGATCGCCCAGTTTACCGGGGCCGCTCCCCGGTATGCCGGAAGAAGCGACGCATGAAGATTGAAAGCCCCTGATGACGCCAGATTGTAAACTTCGGGCGGCAGTATGCGGAATGCGGCAACGACGATAACCTCGGGCATTGCCGCAGCCACTGCATCGGAAAATGCGGTACTCGACGGATCATCGGTCTCGTAAACATTGAGGCCGAGTTCAAGAGCGGCTTTTTTAACCGGAGAAGATTCCGGCTTGTCATGCTGCTTTCTGCGGGGTTTATCCTGACCGGTCACCACAAGCACGACATCGAAACCGTCCTCTGCGGCTACCATCCTTCTGAGAGAGGGAACCGCAAATTCCGGCGTACCCATAAAAACTATTCTCATGTACGAAAAAGGGGTAAAAAAATTATCTGAGCACTCCTTCAGCCATTCGCGGCATACCCTGAAGAGGAAATCTCCGCAACAGGATAAGACGCGGCGAAGCTGCCGGAAGCGATCGCATCGAGCTGCTTCTGAACCTTTCTCCGATCGCGTTTCTGCAGCCTGTCGACAAAGAGTCTGCCGTCAAGATGATCTATTTCATGCTGCAGCACGCGCGCCAGCATACCGGAAAACTCCATGGTCTCCTCCGCATACTCCTCGTTACGATACCGAAGAGTGATGACGGCAGGCCTGACAACATCTCCCTGCACTCCGGGAATACTCAGACAGCCCTCCTCCATGGCAAGATATCCTCTCGAAGAAAGAACGACCGGATTGATCACCACCATCGGCTTGACATGGGCATACTCCTTCATGCAGGAAATATCGAGCACGAGCAGCCGCAGGGCACTGCCTGCCTGGGGAGCGGCAAGCCCTATGCCGGGTGCATTATACATGGTTTCTAACATATTGCCAATGAGATCTCTCACTCCGGAATCGATACCTTCCAGCGGAACCGCTTTCTGACGGAGAATATCGTCACTGTATAAGGTAATTGGCACGATCATGGTATTTCGCAATGCGATAAACTTGTTTTGTACTGTTTTCTCCCGCAACCTGCCGACTCCGTAAAAAGTTGCGGCTCCTTTTTCTGCCTGAATGAATTAAAGATTTTCATGAAAAAAAACCGATATGTCCCTGGATTAAAAACAACAGAAAACAGGCTGCTTAAGGTTTCCGAATCGCTCGATACGCGGAAAAACCGACATTAGGCATAAAAAATTGTAAATTCCATGTTAACAATATAAAGAAGGACAAAGGACAATACGTTAACTGCACAGCCTTACTCAATGACGAGACAACCATCACAGAGCAGAAAAGAGAGCAGCGAAAAGCTTGTACAGGCCGAAACGCTGTTCAAGACGTACATGAAAGAACACGGCATGCGCTGTACGACCGAAAGGCTTATCGTCCTGCGCGAACTTTACAAAGCTTCGAGCCATCTCGATGCCGATGAAATATTCGTACGTCTCAAGAAAAAAGGAATGAGCATATCGAGAGCTACGGTCTACCATACGCTCGACCTTCTCTTCAAATGCCATCTGGTCACAAAAATCGACCTCGGCCACAAACACACGCACTACGAAAAATCGCACGGGGTCGCCAACCACCTGCATATCATCTGCGAACAATGCGGCAAGGTCGTTGAAGTCACGGACGAAAAACTGGCCTCGCTCCTTGAAACACTGTGCAGAAATAACGGTTTCGCACTCGAAAGCTTCAGTCTGCAGGTCTTCGGAACCTGTCTTGCGGCAGCGGATGGAACTCATTGCCACGAACACGCGACGCAGCCGAAGACATCCTGAGACCATCACTCCATATCCCTGATAACGCTACGGCTTACGCTTCGGCCGAACCGAAACCCTATTGAACGGAAGACGTTTCAATGCCTCCCCCAACTTGATGCCGACCTGACCGAAATCAAACCTGAACCTTTCGGGCAACGTCAGGTCAGGGAACTCCGGAACATCCTCCTCGTTCCTGTTCTGTAAGGGGTAAATCAGAATGAAACTGTTTTTCCTGAAATAGCGGCTGAGATACGAGGGTATTTTAGCCATTCTCGAATGATAGGACTGGTAATTCCTCCGGCTCATCACGACAACGAGATTATCGTCGATCCTGATCTCCTTGGCCAGACCGGAAAACTCATTGAGATTTCTGAACAACTTGTACTCTGCATTGGGAAAACTTTCCGAATGATGCTCCTTGAGATAGGCGAGCGTCTGGCGATCCGCGTAAAAAACGAGTTTCGATCCGGTATTGCTCACCATGCCCGCCAGACGATCCTTCCAAATGCCGAAACCCTCTTCGCTTTCCGCTCCCTGCGGAATGACCGCAAGCGTACGCTTGATGGTGGCCAGCGGCTGAGCCGGCCTGTAAATGAAGGTCGTAACATTGCAGGTGACAAGAAGCATCTCCGAAAGACTGCCGAGAAACGAATCGGTCAGCCCCTGCTGACGATGAAGACCAAGAATGAGATCGGTGATCTTCTGTTCCCTGACGACGCCGTCGATACCGTTGAGAATGCTGGTATCGTAACGCAGAAGGCCCGACAGACGATTATCCGTCGATGCGGCTGCGACCGCAGCTTTTTCAAGCAGCTTCTCGCCATGCTTTCCGGCAGCGGCCTCCGATTCGCTGCTGTCTGCAACATGAAGCGCGAAAAGGCCATCCCGGATTTTCGGCGATTTCAGCGTTATGCCCAGATTCACCAGCTCTTCCACCGTCTCCGGATCGTTCAGGGGCATGAGAATTTTTACCTCGGCGTCCGCAAACCCGCTATTGGCCGCTTCATCGGCCTGCTCGGAAAACGCGATATTCTGAGCGCCTTTTTCCCCCACGACAGTAGCAAGGGTACAGGTCACCAGAATGAACAGGATGGTACCGTTCAGCACACTCTCGTCAAGCAGTCGTACCGGCGTACCTGCGAGCGTATAACCGGTTACGGTATTGTAGCCGATAAGAACCGTGGCAAGGGCTACAGCCGCATGTGCGCTTATAAGACCGAAAATCAACCGCCGCTGATCCGCCGAAAAACCGTAAATCTTCTGAGTAATCCATGCCGACACATATTTGGCGACGGTCGCCGAAACCGTTATAACGATTGCGGTTCGGATTGTATCGATATCTTTGAAGAATGCGCTGAAATCGATAAGCATGCCGACGCCGATCAGAAAAAAGGGAATGAAAATCGCATCGCCCACAAACCTGATACGGTTCATCAATGCCGAAGTTCGCGGTATGAGCCTGTTGAGCGCAAGTCCGCCGAGAAAGGCACCGATGATTGCTTCCACGCCGGCAGCTTCGGCAAGAAACGCCGCAAAAAACACCAGTCCGAGCACAAAGAGGTACTGCAGAACACTGTCGTCAAAACGCTTCAGAAACCATCGCGCAGCTACAGGCAACAGGAACAGCACGATAAGACTGAAAATTGTAACACCTGCAAGCAGCCTCGCCCAGAAAGCAGTAGTGAGCTCCCCCGTCGAACTTCCAGCTACAACCGCAAGCACGAGCAAAGCCAGCGTATCGGTGATTATGGTGCCTCCTAACGCAATAGTGACAGCACGGTTCTTGGCGATGCCGAGACGACTGACGACAGGATAGACGATAAGCGTATGCGAAGCGAAAATACTGCCGATCAGCACCGAAGAGAGCAGCGAGTAATGCAGCACATACAACCCGACGAAAATACCGAGCAGTTCGGATATAAGAAACGTATAAAGACCGAACAGAACGCTCTTGCCGCTGTTCTTCTTGAAATCGGCCACATCGATCTCCAGACCCGCAATAAACATGATATAAAGCAGCCCGACCGTACCGAACAGCACGATGCTGCTGTCGCGCAGCATCAGGTTCAGCCCATGCGGCCCCACGACGGCCCCGGCGATGATCAGGCTGATAAGACTCGGAATCTTCAGCCGTTTCAGAAAAAACGGCACAAAAAGAATGATGAACAGGATGAGTGAAAACTGCAGAACCGGATTCTTGAGCGGAAGAGTTATCTCGGAGAGCCCGGCTAACAGCATAATGTAAACGGTCTGCAGGTTATATTCTGACGCCGGCATTGCGGAAACGCTTGAAAATAAACGTTTAAGCTTGCCCGTTTCCCTTAAGATAGCTATTCGCAGCTGCGAATAAAAAAACTCTTCCCCCCACAGACTTCCACTCAGGAAGCAGGAACTGCACAAACATCAGAAACGAAAATCTTATTCCCCCTCCCCCCATCTCCCATCTCCTCCCCACTACCCACTACCCTCCTGACTCCATCCGATCCTCCCGCATTTTTATATCTTTACCTATCTTTTCATTATTATCGGCTCATCAGAAACCGATTTACGACAGGAACAGCGCACAACGTATCCATGAAGAACCGAAATCCCATCTACCGGAAAATCGTCGTCAAGGTCGGAACGAACGTCATAACCGCCAGCGACGGACATCTGGACATCGAAGTACTTGAACGACTCACCTCGCAGATAGCCGAACTGCAGAAACGGGGCGTCCAGGTCATTCTGGTCTCCTCCGGCGCCGTTGGAGCGGGACGCTCTATCGTTACGATGACCGGCAGCCTCTCCCCCGTCGCAACAAGACAGGTTCTTGCCGCAACAGGCCAGATCAAGCTGATCAACACCTATACATCGATGTTCGCCGGGCACGGGCTCACAACGGCACAGATTCTCGTCACCAAGGAAGATTTCCGGGACAGACAGCACTACCTCAACATGCGAACCTGCTTCTCATCCCTGCTGCAGCAGCGGATCATTCCTGTCGTGAACGAAAACGACGCGGTATCGGTAACTGAACTGATGTTCACCGACAACGACGAACTTTCCGGACTGATCGCCTCGATGATGCACGTTGACGGCTACATCATCCTCTCGCATGTCGACGGCATTTTCGACATGAAAAGCGGAAACGGCTCGGTTATCAGGGAAATTCCGCCCTCAACGAAGCATTTTCACCAGTATATCACTCCGGGCAAATCGGAATTCGGCCGCGGCGGCATGCTGACGAAATGCCATATAGCACAGAAACTCTCCCGACTCGGCATTACCGTCCATATCGCAAACGGCAAAACGCCCGACATACTGCTCTCAATTCTCGGCGGAGAAAACCCCGGCACCAGATTCCTGCCCGAAAAACCCACCTACGGACCAAAACGGTGGATCGCCCACACAGAAGGCATGGAAAAAGGATCCGTTACGATCAATGAAGGCGCCCGTATTGCCCTGACCTCAGGAGACCGGGCAAACAGCCTGCTCCCGGTCGGCATCGAAACCGTAATGGGCAGCTTCTTCAAAGGCGACATCGTGAAAATCTGTTCGGCTGACAAGAGCGTGCTCGGATACGGCATGGCCGGCTACAGTGCCGATAAAATCCGATCGGTCATCGGCCAGAAAGGACAGAAACCCTTCATACATTACGACTATCTCTATATCATCCAGTAAACGCAGAACCGGAACCCTATGAAGGAAATGCTCACCAGCCTCTTCAGGAATGCTCGAAACGCCAGTCGCGAGCTTGTCGCCATAGAGGAATCCGTCATCAATGCGGTGCTCCTCGACCTCGCCGACGCCATTGCGGCGGCAGCACCCTCGATTCTCGAAGCGAACCGCCAGGATCTCGAACGCATGGACCGCTCCAGCCCCCTCTACGACCGGCTGCTTCTGGACGAAAAACGTCTGACCGCCATTGCCGACGACATGCGTAACGTAGCCTCGCTGCCGTCACCACTGAACATCGTCCTCGAAGAGCGGAAACTTCAGAATGGCCTGCAACTGAAAAAAGCGACCGTGCCGATCGGAGTGATCGGCATCATATACGAAGCGCGGCCGAACGTCACCTTCGACGTTTTCGCTCTCTGTCTGAAATCGGGAAACGCTACCGTTCTGAAAGGCGGAAGCGACGCCCATGCCTCGAACAGCGCAATCGTAAGCTGCATCAGGGAGACGCTCGTGAGGCACCGGCTCAATCCCGACACCATCACCCTGCTTCCGTCGGAACGCGAAGCCGCAGGATTCATGCTCAACGCAGTCGGGCAAATCGACGTCATCATCCCGAGAGGAAGCCAGCAGCTGATCGATTTCGTGCGGCAGAATGCCAGGGTGCCGGTCATCGAAACAGGCGCCGGCATCGTGCACACCTATATCGATAAAACCGCCGATACCGCCATGGCGGCCAATATCATCTTCAATGCCAAAACCCGCAGGCCAAGCGTCTGCAACGCCCTCGACACCCTGCTGGTACATGCCGCCCGGATAGACGATCTTCGGGCATTCGTCGCCCCGCTCGCCGAAAAACAGGTCATCATCTACGCGGACGAAACCGCATACAACACACTTCAGGGCCTCTATCCCGAAACCCTCCTCGAACATGCGCACGCCGAACATTTCGGTACGGAATTTCTATCACTGAAGATGTCGTTAAAAATCGTCGGTTCTCTCGACGAAGCGATCCGGCATATCGCACGGTACAGTTCGCAGCACAGTGAAGCAATCATCACAGACGACCCTCTCTCGAAAGCCGAATTCATAAAACGCGTCGATGCCGCCGCGGTCTACGTCAATACATCGACGGCATTCACCGACGGAGCGCAATTCGGACTCGGCGCAGAAATCGGCATCAGCACGCAGAAACTGCACGCACGCGGTCCGATGGGACTCCGGGAACTGACAAGCTACAAATGGATCATCGAAGGCGAAGGACAAACAAGACCACTCTGAAACCATGCTGCTCGAAGCAAAAAACATCAGTAAATCATACACCCTGCCCGGTCAGTCACCGATACCCGTTCTCCGGGGTATCGACCTCTCGGTACGCCCGGGCGAGATGCTCACGGTAATCGGCGCATCGGGCAGCGGCAAAACCACTCTGCTCAACCTGCTCGGCACGCTCGACGCTCCCGACCAGGGAGAACTCCTGTTCGAAGACGCCCCGCTCTTCCGTAACGGCAGATTCGTCTTTTCCCGGAAAGAGCTCGCCCGGTTCCGCAACCGGAAAATCGGATTTGTCTTCCAGTTCCACCATCTGCTCTCCGATTTCACCGCCCTCGAGAATGTCGCCCTTCCCGAGTTCATAGCCACCGGCAAGCTGCCGGCGGCGAAAAAACGCGCCGAAGCGCTGCTTTCAGAATTCGGGCTTCAGGAACGCCTCGACCATCTGCCCTCGGAACTCTCCGGCGGCGAACAGCAGCGGGTTGCCATCGCAAGAGCGCTCATGAACAATCCCAGGCTGATTCTGGCCGATGAACCAAGCGGAAACCTCGACAGCAGAAACAGCCGTTCGCTCTACGAACTGATGTCAAAACTGTCGAGAGACCGGCAGACATCATTCGTCATCGTTACGCACAACGAAGAATACGCGGCAATGGCCGACAGATGCCTGCACATGGAAGACGGCCTGCTTCGTGAATGCTGAAAAAGCCCTGCCTGAGACGCACCTTCACTCTTCACAGGCATCCGGCAACAACCGAGCAGATTTTCGCAATCTCCCCTTCCGACAGATACGGGTGCATGGGAAGGGAAAACACCCGCCTGCTCATCTCTTCTGAAACCGGAAAATCCCCCTGGCGATAACCGAGCGAATCGAAAGCCTTCTGCAGATGAAGGGGAATCTTGTAGTAAATGGCCGAAGGGATCTCCTCTTTCTGTAGCGCACCCATAATCGCGCTCCGCTCCTCATCCGATCGGGCAAGAAGAGAGTACTGAGCCCATGCGGAAACCGAACCATCCGGAACCTCAGGCACGACAAGCTTTTCTCTCAGCCTCGAGCTGTACGCATCGGCAACCTGCTGACGGGCTGCGAGCTCCTCATCGAAAATCATGAGTTTTTCCAGAAGCACCGCCGCCTGTATCGAATCGAGCCTTCCGTTGATGCCTATCCGATCGTTGCTGTACTTGTCAGCGCCGCTGCCGTGCACCCTGACCGAACGGAGCAGCCGGTCAAGCTCCTCGTCGTCGGTAAAAACCGCCCCGCCGTCGCCGTAGCACCCGAGCGGTTTGGCAGGAAAGAACGAAGTCGCGGCAGCAAGCCCGAAACTGCCGGCCCTGCGCCCCCTGTATGAAGAACCAAAACTCTGGGCCGCATCTTCAAGAATCCAGAGGCCATGATCGGCGGCAACCGCTTCGAGGCGCTCGTAATCGGCCGGAAGTCCGAAAAGATCGACAGGAATAATCGCTTTAGGATTAAGTCCTCTCTCCCGCGCCGCGCTGACTGCTCCGGAAATACAACCGGGATCGATGTTGAAGGTCGAAGGATCGATATCGGCAAAAACCGGCACAGCTCCGGCAAGACAGACCACCTCTGCCGTCGCGATAAAGGTGAACGGCGTGGTAATGACGGCATCCCCCGGACCGATCCCTTTGGCAAGCAGAGGCATGAGCAGGGCATCGGTACCCGAAGAACAGGAAACGCAGAAACGCGAGCCGGTATAAGCAGCAAGCCGAAGCTCCAGCTCTCCGACCTCCGGCCCCATGATGAACTTGCCGTGATCGACAATCTCCTCGAGGCGCTGCATGAGCGATGAACGAATCCGGTTTTTCTGGGTAATAAGATCGATGAATTGCATGGCGAATTACAGGATGGACGGACTTGAAAAAATCGGTCGGACAGAGAGATAGCTGCCGGAACCGCAGTTAACTCCTTAAAATAACCATTGCGCCCGGTTTTTCTGCTTCGAAGGGAATTTTCCCCTGACAGGGATCGCAGAAGGGTTTGCACATGATCGGAAACAGGCATTCACCGCTTGGGATCGAAGCGCATTTTCAGTATATCTATCAATAGAAAACAGCCGGGCAAACCCTTCAAGCAACCATTCACTCATGAGTTCGATATATTTTCTTGGAATCGGCGGAACGGCAATGGCTTCGGTTGCCGTGGCGCTCTCGCGCCTCGGACATGCCGTCAGCGGCTCCTGACTTCATACAGTTGCCGCCCTGACTCGCCCGGAAAGCCAATAAAATCAGGGGGTCGAATTGTTTTTGCTCTTGTAGTGCCTAATGAATCTTTTTATTTGCTTTTTATGCTTTTGTTTTGTATCTTCCTGTCATAGTCTTTTTCATTTTCTCTGCTTTTTCGATGTTTGTCCGAGTTAAATCAACACCGAATTCACCGAGAAAATCCGTGCAGATTGTCGCCAGTGAACGCATTGG
>Ga0209835_1000399_pt1 | contig 28989 bp, 26 predicted proteins | sample LakKivwa52mmetaG_FD_184138 | JGI IMG/M metagenome (GOLD analysis project Ga0209835, IMG submission 184138) | Anoxic lake water microbial communities from Lake Kivu, Rwanda to study Microbial Dark Matter (Phase II) - Lake Kivu water 52m metaG... | ecosystem: Environmental > Aquatic > Freshwater >... | reverse complement strand
GTAACAAAAGCGCGAGAGCGCGGCGCTGGGCCAAGGCCAAAGGGCGGTCGAAAGCGCAAGAGAGTTGGAAATGATCAGACTCGAAACAAGAGAAGCGCCCCGCGGGCAAAGCGAGCTAGATAGGCCTTTCGCTAGTTAGACTTTAATTATGAAGGGCAAGTTAGTTGTAACGCTTCAATTCATTCTGCTCTTTTCTTTGGCTCTATTGCCGGGATCTAAAGATAGTTCGCAACTTAGATCTGCTTTGGCAGCTCTTCTAGCACTTCTTGCAGTACTCATTCTATTTCGCGCCTTTAGGGATCTAGGAAGCGCGCTAACACCTCTTCCTGAGAGTAAAGAGGGGGCAGATTTAGTAACAAGTGGTATCTACTCAAAGATAAGACATCCAATTTATTCTGCTCTCTTTATTCTCGCTTTAGCTGCTTATCTCTGGAAACAAAGTGGCAGTGTTTTAATTGCAGCCCTACTGTTAACTGCTTTGCTACTTTATAAGGCAAGGTATGAAGATCAGATTTTGAGAGATAAATTTCCAGAAAGTATTGAGTTTCAAAAATCAATTCCACCATTCTTTCCAAAGTTTAGGAGAGGATAGATTTCATGAGTATCGGCTTAGAGCGTTTATTGAGACATATGGCCTGGGCTAATCAATTAACGATTGAGCATCTAGCAACCCTTCCTGAAGCTGCCTTAAAGTCTTTTGCCACAAATTCAGAGTGGTTTGTCGCTGAGATTACTCATCACATCGTGGATGCAGCTGATGCTTATGCATTTCGCATAACTGGCAAACATCCAGAAGTCTCTGGCGAGTCAATCCAAGAGATAGGCCATATTGCTGATTTGGAAGTCCTTGCTAAGCAGGCAGCAGCTATCGATGCTGCACTTTTGGAATCTGCAAAGCTAGATGATGAGCTTCTTGAATTTAAAAACTACTCAGGAAACCTTGTAAAAAGATGGCGCTCCACAATTCTCTCCCAATCAATCCACCATGCAACAGAGCATCGAGCACAAATCGCTAGCGCCCTTGAGGCCAAGGGGTTTAAGCCGGTAAATCTTGATGATTTAGATCTATGGAGCTATGAGATTAGTAATGGATAGGTCCTACTAAACTATTGCCCTGCATTTAAATCATTTCTAGAAAGGATTCTTAAATCATGTGTAGCGCAGTTAAATGCCGCTCTTGTGGCAAGTGGACTTGGGAAGGCTGCGGAGAACATATTGCTCAGGCACTTGCTGGGATAAAAAAAGATCAGATCTGCACTTGCCCTCGTTAAAGCTCTCCATGGTCTAGTTTCTTAAGCACATCCTTAGCTCTAGATCTAACTTCATCTAAATCTTTAAGTCGATCAAGACCAAATAGTTGTTGGGCAATTCGGTGATTTCCTTGAAACTGCTGGCGATGTCGATCGAGAAAGTCCCAATAGAGAGTCGTAAATGGACAGGCATCATCGCCAGTGCGCTTCTTTGGGTCAAAGTAACAACCTTTGCAGTGTGTACTCATTCTTGAGATATAGGCACCCCCTGCCGCGTAGGGCTTTGTCATCATAATTCCGCCATCGGCATGTACTCCCATACCAATTACATTTGGCACCATCACCCAATCGCTAGCATCAATGAAAACCTCTCTCATCCATTGCAGAAATTGCTGGGGATTAATCCCAGCGATAAGTGCAAAGTTACTCAAGATCATTAAGCGCGGAATGTGATGGACCCAGGCGCGATTATTGATATCGGTAATCGTGTTTTTCATGCAGTTCATATTGGTCTTATCTGGATCGCTAAATAATTGCGGCAGCTCTCGCTTTGCGTGCAGCCCATTTTTTTGGCGATACTCACTTCCCAAATACCAGTACATGCCATTGACATATTCGCGCCAGCCGATGATCTGCCTGATAAAGGCCTCTGCAGAGGCAATTGGAATATCTCCCTTTTCAAATCTCTTAAGCGCTGCCTTAACAACTTCCTCAGGGTGGAGTAGGCCGTTATTTAAGTAAGGGCTAAGCAGTGAGTGATGCAGCGCCCAGTTCTCATCGGTGATTGCATCTTCATAGGGGCCAAAGTTTGCGAGGTGATTTTTAAGAAAGTTATCCAGCTGCTTAAGGGCGCCAGCTCTTGTTGTAGCCCAATTAGTAGATGGGCTATGTCCTAGCTCCTTAGCAACCTCTAGATCTATTTGATCTGGGGAGTGGGTTAAATACTTAGGCCATTTGTAATTCTTTGGCGGCGGGAGGCGATTTTCCTTATCAAAGTTCCATGCCCCACCTAGCGGCTTTGCTTTATCCATCAAGATATTTAGACGAACTCTCTGTTTGCGATAGAAGTTCTCCATCAAGTAGCTCTTCTGTTCATCAGCCCATTTGGCAAAGAGTGATCGAGAAGTGAGAAAGAAATCATTTTCTACAAATTTCACACCATATTCACTTAAAGATTGAGAGAGGCGATGCGATGAAGGCTCTGCTGCAAATATCTCAGCGTCTTTATATTTCTTTCTAAGTTCATCAAGGCCTGCAGTTGTATTACTTGCTTTTATATATTCGACTTTAAATCCTTTTTCTCTTAGCTCTTGAGCAAAATGTCTAGCACTTGAAATTAAGAAATAGAGCCGCTCAGGATGCCATTTTTTTCCTGTGGTCATTGGTTCGCTTTGAATCAGCGCAATTACATCCCCTTTGGCATCAGCGCTCTTTAAGACTCCGTATTTGGCGTTTAATTGATCAAAGCCAACATAGAGGATTCGCTCTATCATGCGCGCAATTGTATTGACCCTGATAGATTTTGCTCTATGGATTTAGATAATTTGAAATTTGGCCTCGATACCTTCGGTGATACGCAAAACGATGATTCTGGAGCGCCTATCTCTGCAGCAGCCACGATTAGAAATGTGGTTGAGCAGGCCGTTCTGGCAGATCAATTAGGGCTAGATCATTTCAGTATTGGTGAGCATCACAGGGATGATTTTGCTGTTTCATCACCAGATACCGTTCTTGCTGGAATTGCTACTAGAACAAAGCAGATAACACTCGGCACAGGGGTTACTGTTTTATCAAGCGATGATCCAGTTCGGGTCTATCAGAGATTTGCCACAATCGATGCGCTCTCAAATGGAAGAGCAGAAATTACTGCAGGTCGAGGTTCATTTATCGAATCATTTCCACTCTTTGGCTATGAGCTATCTGATTACGGCGCGCTATTTGAGGAAAAACTTGAGCTATTAGTTGAGATTTTAAAAGAACATGCAGTGACTTGGTCAGGAACTATGCGAGCACCGTTAGTTAATCAGGAGATTTATCCCAAGACTGAGCGCGGCAACATTCCACTTAGAGTTGGTGTTGGTGGAACTCCTGAGTCGGTGGTAAGAGCTGCAAGGCTTAATGCCAAATTAGCAATTGCCATCATTGGCGGTGATCCTGCCCGCTTTGCTCCATTTGCAGATCTTTATCGAAGTTCTATGAATGAATTTGGCCATCCAATTCGCCCCATTTCTATTCACTCACCTGGTCATATTGCTGCCTCACAAGAGATTGCAATTGAAGAGCTCTGGCCACATTACCAAGTGATGTTTGGACGTATTGGTAGAGAGCGCGGCTGGGGGCAGGTCACAAAAGAACATTTCATCAATGAAGTTAAATATGGCTCCTTCTATGTTGGGACTCCAGAGCAGGTGGCAAGAAAGATTGCCTATGCAATGAAATCTATTGGCGCTGAGAGATTTGATTTCAAGTATTCAAATGGGCCTATGGCGCACTCTAAATTGATGAATTCCATTGAGCTTTATGCCACCCAGGTCGTTCCGATGGTCAAGGAGATATTAAGCGCTGATAGAGCGGCAAGCAGCGCTAGCTCAAGGTGATACCTTTTAGATTATGAATCGCGTGATTGCCCCTTTGAGAGACTTTCTTCATAGAGAGTCATCTAGCGGCACTTTAATTCTTATCGCTTCAGCTCTTGGTTTATTTGCAGCAAACTCTGGCCTTGCAGATAACTACTTTGCTTTTCTCGATTTTAAATTTCAAATAGGGCCATCAAGCCTCGAGTTAGATTTCACAATATTAAAGAGCATCAACTATTTACTAATGAGCCTCTTTTTCTTTGTCGTTGGCCTTGAGATTAAGCGAGAGCTAACTTCAGGCCATCTAGCATCTTTTAAAGCAGCGGCAGCTCCACTATTTGCAGCAATTGGCGGAATGAGCCTTCCAGCCATTATTTATCTAGCAATTGCCGGGGGAGTGGAACCAAATGGTTGGGCAGTTCCGGTTGCAACCGATATTGCACTTGCCGTTGGACTTCTTGCATTGGTTGGAAGTAGCGCTATTGCCTCGCTTCGATCATTTCTACTAGCGCTAGCTGTTATTGATGATATTGGCGCGATATTAATTATTGCCCTGGTTTACTCAACTGGAGTTAATCTCTCCTGGGGCCTTGCAGGACTTCTTACGATTTTTGCCATCTTGGGATTTAGAAAGCTTGGAAGTCAATCTGTATTGGTCTATCTGCCACTAGCTTTATCACTCTGGTATTGCGCATACAGATTCGGGATACATCCAACAATTGCTGGAGTTATTTTGGGTTTGCTCACCCCGAATATTGCACGTGCCAAATCAAATCTAATTGATGGTGAAGATGGATCCGTATCGGTTATTGAATACTTGGAGCATAGATTTCATCCGATTAGTAGCTATGTAATCGTGCCAATTTTTGCTTTTGCAAATACTGGAGTTGAGATTTCAAGCCAGTCAATTAACAGCGCACTTAACTCAGTTATTGCTTGGGGAATCTTCCTCGGTCTAGTAATTGGCAAACCGCTAGGCGTGCTCCTTGCAACCATGGCGGCAAGAAAAATAAAGATTGCCGAATACCCGCAAGGTGCTAGGAATCTAGATCTAATTGCCACAGGAAGCGCCGCAGGAATTGGATTTACCGTTGCAATATTTATTGCTCGCTTGGCTTTTGATAGCCCAGAGATTGTGAATTTAGCAATCTTTTCAGTGATTATGGGATCTGTGGTCAGTGCTTTAATTAGCTTGCTTATCTTTAAAACTATAAAGCGCTCAAAGATTTAATTTTTAGCTAGCCAGCCCCAGACCGATTCTGCTCCTGAGTGGCCAGTTAAAAAGATATAGACCAGAGCCAAGATTGCAGCAAGGGCTAGAAGGATTGAGACCAGCCTTCTTAAAACTGGCGAGCCAATACCAGCGCCTGTCTTATCCATCCGATATCGAATAAATAACAGAATTAAAAGTGGAATGAAGGTAAATGGCGCAATTTCTCCATAGCTCTCATGTCGCTCAATTTCTCTATTGAGTCTCTCTTTGAGAGCCTGACCACTTGCCTTTGATACAAATAGTGAGAGCTGTGCAATTACGGCGAGAACTAAAACTGGCAGACCATATCGTCTTGAAAAACTTGGCCAATAAGACATAGCAAGGGCTGCAAAGGCCACTAGTGGAACTAAAACTATCGGCGCATGTGAGGCTAGGGGATGAAGTGGAAGCCCAGCAATTAGATCAAATGGTCCACCTAAATCATCGCCATCAAATAATTTCATAGCAATAAGTATAGAGAAAGCCTAGATTCCTGCTGCGTGACCTTCACATCTTGGATCAGAGCCTGCGATATAGGTTCCATTTGGCAAGACTTCAAGCAATTGAACTGCAGAGCCATGGCCATAGGCCGAAAGCTCCTCAACGCTATGCCCCTTTTCCTTTAGGGATTGTTGAATCTCTTTCTCCACTCTATTTTCAACCTGCAATACCCCCTCATATTTTTCATCAAGTGATGAACCACCAGCCTTGTTCAAGTGTTGCCAGCGGGGAGCTTCAGCATTTTCCTGTGGATTCATCTTTAGATCAATGGCATTAACAATGAGCTGGAAATTACTCTGCACTTGAATATTTGCCCCAGGAGTTCCTCCCATGTAAGCAAGAGATCCATCTTCTCTAGTTACAGACCAGGCATTTAGTGTGTGAGCGGGGCGCTTTCCTGGCGCAATAAAATTTGGTGATGTTGGATCAAGTGAGAATCCGGTTAAGCGATTGTTAAGCAGGATGCCAGTTCCTGGAATTACCCATGAGGCCCCGAAACCATGAAAGACGCTTTGAATCCAGGAGAGGGCATTGCCATCTCGATCTGCAACTAGAAAATAGGTGGTATCACTTCCTTCGCTAGATACCGAAGGCTCTTTCAAATTTGCTCTTTCCATGTCGATTTGGCTACGCCTTGTAGTAATACTGGATCCTGCAAAGAGTTCTTCCAAATTAATGTCAATATGCTCTGGATCGCCAAGAAGTAAATAGCGATCTGCAAAAGCAATCTTTTTTGCCTCCACCATTAAGTGAATTCGATCTGCCTCTTGCATCTTTGCCAAATCGAAACCCTCTGCAATTAATAGCTCCTCAAGCAAAATCATTCCTTGACTTGGTGGGGGCTGGCCATGAATTAAATAGTCGCGATATTTAACTCTTAACGGCGGTAGAACTCGAGTTCTATGTTCTGCCAAATCTCTAAGGCTAAACCAGCCATCGCTGGCTTCAACTAATTTTCTGGCGATCTCTCCCAGGTAGAAGGCATCTCGCCCATCTTGAGCTATCGCCTCTAGGGAATCTGCTAAATCACTTTGAACGACTAAATCACCGACTTTTAGGTCGGTATCAAAACCAAGGCTTTTAAAAACTTGCGTATCTGGAAACATCTTAAGATGCCCTGCAATCCTCTTAACAAATCCAGAGTTAGCAGCAAAGCCATTTCTTGCATAATCAATAGCAGGTGCCAAAATTTGATCCATCGACAAAAGACCAAATTCTTTATGTATCTCAAACCAAGTTGAGACTAGACCTGGGACGGTTGCGCTTTTAAATCCATGATGATCTATTTCGTTTTTGAATTGATCAGCGCTAGCGCTATGGGCAGCCTCGCCACTTCCATTAAATGCTAAATTCTTCTTTCTTGCTGCGTTATGGGAAATAACAAATGCATCACCGCCAAGATGGGATGCGCCAGGTTCAACAACTGCCAATACCGCACTCGTTGCAATTGCAGAATCACCTGCAGATCCACCTTTAGTAAGAATTTCAATACCGGCAGAGACTGCAAGTGGTTGACTCGCTGCAACGATGCCATTTCTGGCATACACAGGGGAGCGATGTGTGCTCTGGCTCATAAAGTCAAGGGTATAGGCTCTGCGATATGTCTGATGTGAAAATCGAATTTAAAGATTTAAGTAAGCGCTACAAAGACGTACTGGCTGTCTCAAACTTCTCAGCCCAAGTTCAATCAGGTCGAGTTACTGGATTCCTAGGCCCAAATGGAGCTGGAAAGAGCACCGCTCTGCGCTGCCTTTTAGGTTTAGTAAACCCAACTGGGGGAAGCGCGGAGATATATGGCGGCTCATATAGCCAACTACCAGATCCCATTCATAAGGTGGGAGCAGTTTTAGATAGCAGAGGCTTTCATCCAGGTCTTACTGCAAAGCAGAACTTGAAAATTATGGCAAGTGCCTCAGAGATCGACTTCTCTCGCATTGATGAAGTTTTAGACCTTGTTGATCTAGCAAGTGCTGCAAATAAGAGAACTAAAGGATTTTCACTCGGAATGAAGCAGCGACTCTCACTAGCAATAGCCATGCTTGGCGATCCTGAGATTCTAATTCTTGATGAACCAGCAAATGGCCTTGATCCACTTGGAATCGTCTGGCTCCGCGAGTTTCTCCAGAAGTTAGCAGGCGAGGGAAGAACAATCCTGGTTTCATCACATCAATTAGCTGAGATGCAAAATACTGTTAGCGATGTACTAATTATTAATAAGGGAGTTTTGGTAGCGCAGGGAACTATAAAAGAGATCTGCAAAGGAAAATCTCTGGAGGAAGCCTTCCTAGAGTTAACTCTAAGGAAGAGCGCATGAGCGCCCTACTAAAATCAGAGCTTCGTAAGTTAATTTACCTAAGAGCTAATTGGCTTTTACTTATTTGGAGCGGGTTATTTGCAGCACTTGGAACGGTTGCCCCTATCTTGGTACTCAATTCAGAGAATGGGCCAGGAAGAGGAGTTTTTTCAGGAACTGAAACTCCAGAGGGAATCAACGCTGTATTTGCCAATGCTGCTGGTGGATATCTATTTGCATTAATCCTTGGAATATTGATTATGACTAATGAGTATCGCCATGGCACAGCGGTTGGAACATTTCTGGTAACTCCAAAGCGAAGCACCGTCCTAGCTGCAAAGTTGATTGCAGCAAGCCTTGCTGGTCTTGTGATTCAGCTCTTCTCATTTGTTTTTGCAATAACTTCGGGATTCATTGCGCTAACCTTCTTTGAACCTCACGCTCCAGTGCCAGCAGAGCTACTATTTAAAGTCTTTAGGGCATCAGCTATCTCAGGGTTAGTCCTGGGAATTGTTGGGGTGGGACTTGGCGCTCTAGTAAAGAATCAGATTGCAGCTGTAACAGGGGCAGTTATCTGGACTTTAATTGTTGAGGGCTTGGTTGTGGCATTTGTGGAATCCATTGGAAAATATCTTCCAGCTGGGGCCATAACAGGTCTAGTTGATGTTGATTTTGGCGAAAATGACTTTAATTTCAGCATTGAAAATTACTTAACTCCGGGGCCAGCAACTCTTGTACTCTTGGGCTATGCCGCGCTATTTTCACTCATCGCGATGAGAACAACACTGCGTCGCGATCTAGATTAGAGGTAAAAAATGTCTAAAGAGGTCTTCGCTACTTATCTAGATGATGTTGCAAGAGTTCAAGAATTCTATGGTGCCTTCCCGTCAAGACTTGATAATGTGCCAAGTGATGGTGGCTGGAGCGCATCGCAGTGCCTAGCCCATATCTGCGATACTGAGATTTCACTCTCACTTCGAGTCCGAATGATGCTAACTAGCGATAACTACCAATTCTCAGCTTGGGATGAAGACGCCTTTGCTGCTATTAAGAAAGATCGAGATGCAAAAACAAGCGTTGAGACTTTTGCAGCCCTTCGTCGAAATAATCTAGATTTGCTTAGTGGGCTTAGTACAGATAAGTTGGAGCGCCTCGGGGTAAAGGCAAATGGTGAGTCAATTAAATTAATTGATTACCTTGCCTATATGTCCAAACACATTAAAGCTCATCTGGAGCAAGCTGTAGCAGCTAGTAAATAGGAAGTAGGTCAGATTATGGAGCTCGCTGCTTCTTTAAGTAGGCAAGATGGATTAGTACTTGCCGAACTAGGCTCTGTTCTCATAGCTCTTGGTGTTGCTGCATATATCGCTGCAAAAATTCGACTCTCGGTTGTTCCAATTTTTCTCTTTGCAGGCCTAGCCTTTGGAGAAGGCGGATTAGTCGCTCTAGAGCTTAGTGATGAATTTCTTGATTTAGGTGCGCAGTGGGGGGCAATTTTATTACTGCTGCTGCTTGGTCTTGAGTATTCCTCAAAAGAACTCTTTGATTCGATAAAAATTCGCCGCTCACTTGGTTTTATTGATTTAGTTTTTAACTTTATTCCCGGTGCGCTATTTGCAATTGTCTTGGGTTGGGGGCTACTTGGAGCTCTAACTCTTGGAGGAATCACTTATGTTTCTTCATCTGGCATTGCATCACAATTTATTAAGGACTCCAGGCTTGAATCTAAGAATTCAACCAAACGAGCTGTCTCAGTCTCAGTCATTGAAGATCTCTTTCTTGCTCCCTATCTGCCGGTATTAAGCGCACTGCTTGCCTCACTGGGATTTGTCTCAGGTCTTATTTCAATCTCTGTTGCCTTGATTATTACTGGTTTCGTCTTACTTATTGGTGCAAGGGGATTTCAAATCCCTCATGGGCCGCACATTTTTGGAGATTCTGCAACGCTTCTGCTTACCGTCTTTGGATCAGCGCTTCTAGCCTCAGGGGTTGCAATCTACTTTGGCTTTTCAGGGGCAGTTGCGGCCTTCCTTGTGGGACTTCTTTTAACTGGAGATATAGCAATTGTGGCTCGAATCAGGCTTTCTCCGTTAAGAGATTTATTCTCAGCAATCTTCTTTCTCTTCTTTGGACTAAGCACAAATCCTTCAGATATCCCAAATGTTTTACTTCCTGCAATTTTATTAACGATCGTTGGCGTTTTAAGTAAGTTGGCTACAGCTTGGTGGGCCGTTAGAGATCTTGATGAGGTTAGCGCAACTTGGAGAGCTGCAGCTCTTCTTATTCCAAGAGGAGAGTTCTCCATGGTTATTGCAGGTCTTGCTGCAACTACAGTCTTTGCCGTTGAACTACAGGCGCTCACTCTTACCTATGTAATTTTAACAACCTTAATCTCATCGCTAATTATTAGAACAGCTAAATCAAAGAGCAGTTAGAGATTGGCCCAAGCTTTATTTTCAAAGTGTTGCCAAGAGCTCTTGACTTTAAATCCAAGTTTTTCATAGAGCCTAAGCGCTCCTGATTCATTACCAGTATCAACATTTAGCTCAAGTGCTGAGCGAGCAATGGATGAGTAGTAGGCAAAGGCCCAGCGCAGCATTAACTCTCCATAACCATTTCCTTGTTGGCTTTGAATAACTCCAATGCCATCAACAAAACCTGCTCCAACATCTTTCTTAATATCGCTGCACTCTATAAAGCCAACGGCTTGCCCCTTAAGATAAAGGACCCAGCGAGCATTTAGATCAATTCCAACTGCTTTATCAATCATCGCCTTCCACTCCTCAAAAGGCCGTGGCACAAAACCAAAGTGTTTACTAAACGAATCTTGATGAGTGGCCCACCAAATCTTCTTTTCATCTTCACTTATCAATCGCATCTCTAGACCATTTTCAAGTTTGGGATAGGGATGATTTGTAATCTCTGCTTTTAGGCCATGGTAGGTGCGAAGGAGGTTAAATCCTTGATTAGTTAGAGCTTGGATATAACCCAAATCTTTGGAATTGGTTCCAATCCAGAGATCAAATTCTCTACTTATGCCGCGTGCGATCTCTAGCGAGATCTCAAGGCTTGCCCTCTCCAGATTTGCGCCAGGTCTCTGCCAATTGTCGCAATAAATTCTCTTGCGAGAGCTATCTGGATGAACAGTAATGAAAGCTTGGGCTCTGCCACTTGATCTATCTATTGTTTTGCGAGCCTCAACGGAGTCGATATAGCCATTGAGAATTTCCTCAGCCTCAGTTAGGCCGACAGCTTCTGCCCCAGGAGTAAAGAATTGATCGGCCAACGTCATAATTTCGGCGAGGTCCTTTGCATCATCCAGGGTTGCTATCTCAAGGCTTAACTCTGCAGGAATCATATTTTTATCTTACCATCGCGCTATGAGAAGGATCGTGCTCGTGATTCTTTCAGTTCTGCTAAGTGGATGCGCCACAGCCGATAGTTCTAATTCTTCATTTACCGCCGATGACCAAATGTTTGCCGCAATGATGATTCCGCACCACGAGCAAGCAATCCAGATGTCAGAATTGGCACTTTTAAATTCAACTGATCCTGAAATTCTTGCTTTAGCAAGTGAGATAAAAGCAGCGCAAGGTCCTGAGATTGAGCAGATGAAGAATTGGGGTTCATCAATGATGGGATCACATGCCGGGCATGTGATGGATGAAGGAATGCTAAGCGATGATGAGATGGCGCAATTGAAAGATGCTAAGGGAGCAGAATTTGATCGCCTATTTCTTGAAGGAATGATTAAACATCATCAAGGAGCAATTGAAATGGCAGATATGATTATTGATTCAGCAAATGAAGAGGCAGCGCTACTTGGTAAAAATATTGTTGAATCACAGAGCGCAGAGATCGAGAGAATGAGGCAGTTGCTATCTCGATAGTCTAAACTCGAGCGTATGACTCAATCTGATGGCCGGAGTTATTCGTCTTGCCGCTCCAGCCTTTTTTAGCACTAAACACATCAAACGAATTGGTTATCTCACAGCAGAAATCCCAGATAGAAAATATTGGATAGCATTGGGTTATGAGTATCCAAAGTCTCTATCACCGTAGCCTCTATCCAATAATTGCCGCTATTTTCTGCGCGCTTTTATTAATCTCTAATATTGGGGCAACAAAATTCATTGATTTTGGCTTCATAAAGACCGATGGTGGCGCTTTCTTATTTCCGCTGGTCTATATCTTGGGCGATATTCTCACTGAGGTTTATGGCTTTAAGGCAGCAAGGCGGGTTATCTATACCGGCTTTGGCCTTGGCGCCCTAGCTGGGCTTACCTTCTGGTTAGTACAGATTGCTCCTGCAGCTTCTGATTGGCCAAATCAAGGCGCCTTTGAATCAATTCTTGGCTTTGTCCCTCAGATTGTGATTGCAAGTATTACCGCCTTCCTTCTTGGCCAATTAGCAAACTCATGGACTTTGGTAAGAATCAAGAAGATTACCAATGAGAAGAAATTATGGGCCAGATTAATTGGGTCCACTGCAGTTGGAGAGCTAGTCGACACCATCGTATTTACCATGATTGCATCTCTAGGTCGATTGAGTTTTGATGAGTTCCTAAATTACCTAGTGGTTGGCTATCTCTATAAGAGCTTAGTTGAGGTAGCGCTCCTGCCAATTACCTATCCAGTAATTGCCTATGTGAAAAAGCGTGAGGCTGAAGTTTCTTCTAATTAATCCAAGGCTTTTGCTTGAAACTTTGCAAGAAACTCTGTTTTAAACTCTATGAAAGTTTCATCAAGGATTGCCTGACGCATGCGATCAACTAGCCTTACCGTAAATGCTAAGTTATGAATAGTTGCAAGAGTTGAAGCCAACATCTCTTTAGCTCTAAAGAGATGGTTTAGATAAGCCCTTGTGAAGTTGTTGCAGGTATAGCAGGTGCAATCTCTATCAATTGGAGAGAAGTCTTTTCTATAGGTAGCAGATGAGACATTGAAGCGACCATTTTCGCTATAAACCGCGCTAGTTCTTGCCTCCCTTGATGGAGCAACGCAATCAAAGGTATCGGCGCCATTTTCCACGCCAGCAAAGAGATCTGCTGGCTCGCCAATTCCAAGTAAATGGCGGGGTTTATCTCTAGGTAGCTCAGAGCTCATCCAAGAAACAATTTGGCCTAGTGACACTTTATCTAGCGCGCCTCCGATTCCAAAGCCATCAAATGCGATTCCTGAGGAATTCATCTCTGATAAATCTTTAGCTGCTTTTCTTCTCAAATCTTCATATTGCGCGCCTTGCAGCACCCCAAATAGGGCTTGATAGGGCTTATCACTTCGCTGATCAGTTAATCGCTTATGTTCATCAAGGCAGCGAATCGCCCAGAGTCTGGTGCGCTCAAGTGATTGCTCTTGATATTTTCTAGTGTTATGAAGAGTAGTTAGCTCATCAAATGCAAAAATAATATCTGCGCCAATTTGATGCTGAACTTGCATTGATATCTCAGGTGTGAAGCGATGCATAGAGCCATCAAGGTGAGATTTAAAAGTTACACCTTCATCATCAACATGAGCGAGGCGCTCTTTACTTTCGGCCATTGCCTCATCTGAATCAAGTGAGCCAAGGCTCATATCAATCACTTTTTTAAATCCTGCTCCCAGCGACATAACTTGAAAACCGCCACTATCTGTAAAGGTCGGCTTATTCCAATTCATGAATTTTCCAAGACCGCCGGCTTGATCTAGCGTCTCAGATCCAGGCTGAAGATATAGATGGTATGCATTTGCAAGGACTGCTTGTGCGCCAAGATCGTTAAGTGCTTCTGGTGCAAGAGATTTAACACTTGCTTTCGTTCCCACTGGAATAAAGGCAGGGGTTGCAATCTGGCCATGAGGGGTTGAAATCACTCCAGCTCTACCAAGCTGACCAGATATTTCTTTTTGCACTTCAAATGAGAAAGACATAGCGCTCAATTCAACCACTTATTAGCGATTGCAATTAGCTGGGGTAGGGTTTTGACGTGAGATTTAAAGCAAAAGAGAAAGTCGCGTTAGGCAAGAATTACTGGCGCCTCTTTAGCGCACATGCGATTAGTAATCTTGGAGATGGAATAGCAGCTATTGCCTATCCCTGGCTTGCTTCAGCAGTTACTCGATCACCTTTTCTTATTGCATTGGTGGCGGTGGCTTCAAGGCTTCCTTGGTTGATCTTCACCCTTCCAGCAGGGGTAATAACTGATCGATTCAATCGCGGCAAAATCATTGTCGCAATGGATATTGCGCGGGGGAGCTTGGCGCTTCTGGTCGCAATTGTGGTCACTATGGAGGCAGGATCTCTTCCTAAGTTAAATGAGGTTGCATCCCTTACAGATCTTGAAACTAATTGGACGCTCTATTTGGTCCTAGTTATCACTGCCCTGTTGTTTGGCTTTGCCGAAGTGCTTCGAGATAACAGCGCTCAAACCTTGCTGCCTTCTGTAGTTGAAAAAGAAAAGCTAGAGAGCGCTAATGGAAAACTCTGGTCAGTTGAATATGTAACTAATAGTTTTGTAGGACCTCCACTTGGAAGCTTCCTACTTGGCATTGCTATCTTTCTTCCCTTCTATATTGACTCTGCTACCTTCTTTATCTCAGCTGCCCTAATAGCCACATTGATTCCTTCGCTAAAAAAAGTTGATACTGAGAAAAAGGTTGAGAAGATAAATTTTAGAGCAGAAATTAAAGAGGGGTTCACTTGGCTCTGGAGCCATGAACTACTTAGACCCATGGCGCTCATACTTGGCGCGCTAAATGCAATTGGAGCTTTGACAGCAGCAGTATTTATTTTATTTGCTCAAGAAATCCTAGAGACATCACTATTTATATTCGCAGTCCTTGGAACAGCAGGAGCAGTTGGGGGAAGTCTTGGGGGAATTCTTGGACCAAAAATCTCAAAGAAGCTAGGAAGTGGTCCTTCTCTTTCTCTAACACTTCTAAGCGGCCCAATAATTGCCTTAATCATTGGACTAACTTCCTCTTGGCATCTCTTCTATTTACTAACCGCTATTTCAACAATCTTTGCAGTGCTTTGGAATGTCATAACTGTTTCACTTCGTCAGAGCATTATTCCTAGCCATCTTCTTGGAAGAGTTAATAGCGTCTATCGCTTCTTTGCTTGGGGCAGCATTCCAATTGGGACGCTGCTTGGAGGGGCCTTAGTAGATCTTGTGGAGCTAGTGGGAGATCGAGAGTTTGCGCTACGCAGCCCCTACTTTCTCTCAGCTCTCTTGGGTCTGGCCTTATTCATCTTCGCAGCCCCAAGACTGACCACTGCAAAAATTGAGGCGGCCAGGGCGCCGAGCTAGGGCAACTTACGCTTAATTTGGTCGGATAAGTAACGAAATAGATACCTACTTACATTGATTAAAAAGGGTCAAATAGGGCAGGCTGACCCCACCCTAAGGATGCGGGTGTGGGGGAAGTCGACTTTCCATACCTAGTCCTTAATTTCTATCACTAGGAGAAGAAATGAAATTAACTCGCATTGCTAAGGTAGCGATCGCTACTGCAGCTGCGGCGGGTCTTGCAGTTTCAACGCTGACACCAGCGAACTCTGCAACTCGTTCAACTGTAGTACTTGTTACCAGCAATCAGCTAACCGGTTTGAATCCAAGCGTTACAAATATGAACCTCACTTTCAACAGTGAAGTTGCGTATATGCAGGGCTTTGGTTTCAACTACTACGACAGTTCACCAAAGCTTGTTGAAAACAAACTCTTTGGTTCATACAAGATCGTAAGTCAGAAGCCATTTAAAGTTCAGTACACGGTCAACAAGGGCAAGGTCTGGTCAGATGGCACGCCAATTACTGGTGTTGACCTTCTTCTAAGCCACGTTGTCTGCTCCAGCTCTTACTCATTTGCTGCAAAACTTGGTGATCCAACCGATAACGCAGTCAGACCAGCATTTGATGCACTCTGCTATGGCGGAAAATATGATTCACACCATGTCGGTCTGCCAACATTGTCTGCCGACAAGATGACTGTAACGATTGAATATGATGCCAAGATTCCTGATTGGGATATCACTGGCCCTGGACCTTCAGCAGTTCACACCCTAGTTCACCTTGCAGAAGGAAAGACTGGTCTACAAAGTGCTGCTGCAAACTTGGCTGCTAAGGCAAAGTTTGAAAAGGCATTTTATGATTACAACACCAAGTTGATGAAGGCAGCTGGAGATATTTGGTCTAAGGCTTATAACATCACAACTGTTGATGAATCAACCAACCCATTGCTTCTTGTAGGTAATGGTGGATATATCATTAAGAGCGCAATAACTGGACAGTCAGTTACTTTGGTTTTAAATAAGAGACATGTAACTAATCCTTCAGGTCCAAAGACCAGCGGTGTAAAGACTGTGGTCTTCAGGGTCGTTGGCGATGGCACTGCTGCTGCTCAAGCGCTTCGTAATCAGGAAGTTGACATCTATCAGGGCCAGCCAACAGCTGACTCCGTGAAAATTCTCTCTGAGATTCCAACTGCCAAGATTATTGGTGGCGATCAAGCTGTTTATGAGCACATTGATCTCAAGGCAGGAACCGCGAATGGAATCTCTGAGCCTTATACCGGCCCATTTGCAGGCGATAGCCAGAAGGCCCGTGACTTAAGAACTGCATTCTTGATGGCTTATCCTCGCGATGAAATCGTTGATAAGTTAATCAAGCCAATTAATCCAAAGGCTGTACGTATGGATTCAGTTCTTCTGCTTCCTGGCGAGCCAGGCTATGAAGTCCTGGTAAAAAACAGCGGCGTATCTAAATACACCAAAGGAAGCCAGTCAGAGCGCGAAGCAGCAGCTCTTGCGCTGGTGCGTAAGCACTCAGCTACCGATGTGAAGATAAACATGCTCTGGGGTCAACCATCAAATGCTCGCCGTGCATCTGAGGCTCAAATCGCAAAGGCAGCACTTGCCCGCGCAGGATTTGATCTCAATGCTCCGGGTCGTTCTGGATGGTCAAGTTACCTTGACTCCAGCGAATACGATGCTCAATTCTTTGCATGGGTGAAATCAGCAATTACTCAAGAAGGTAATACTGATATCTTCTATTCAGATGGCGGAAACAACCTTGTTGGTTACAAGAACAAGACCGTTGATAAGGCTGTCGAGCTCCTTCGTGGAACTCTTCTATCTGAGAAAGATAAACTCGCTCAATATCTAATTGTTGAGAAAGAGCTCATGAAGGATGCAATCACCCTTCCTATCTTCCAACACCCAGGCGTAACTGCAGTAAATAAGAAGCTGCAGAACGTCAAGCCAAATCCACTATCACCACAGTTGGTTTGGAACTATTGGGAGTGGAAGTACTCAAAGTAAGGCGCTAGCCTTAATTTGAAAGCATGCCTCTCCTAAGAAAAAGGGGAGCAAAGAGCAGTAATTTAAGTGGCACCTGGGTAAGATTCCAGGTGCCACTTGGATGTCTAAGCCAGACCTGTTAGTAGAGGATTAAGGGAGACAAAACGATGTTCTCATATGTTCTACGTCGTCTGGGAGCCTTGATAGTCATTCTCTTCGGTTCTAGCTTTCTGCTATATAACCTCTCTGCAATTTCAACAGATCCCCTTGCAGACCTTCGCTTAAGTGATGCTCAAAACAGAGATTACTTGATTCAGGCTCTTACTAGAGAGCTTCGCCTAGATCTACCCCCACCACTTCGCTATTTTATTTGGCTAAGGGGCGTACTAGGAGTCTTCGTTGGCAACCCCAACTTTGGTTTAACTCGGGAGCAGCAACCTGTAGTTGAAGCAATTGTTGATGCCATTCCCACCACCATTCGTTTGGTCGCAGTCGCAACTATTGTTGCAATAGTTCTAGGAATAGCACTTGGAATCACCTCTGCGCTTCGTCAATACTCTCGTTTTGATTATGGAATGACATTCTTTGCATTTTTACTATTCTCCCTGCCAATTTTCTGGGTTGCTGTGTTATTGAAGCAGTACTTGGCAATTGACTTCAATGACTTTCTAGTCAATGCCAAGATATCGCCCCCCTGGATAATTGGGCTCAGCACCGTTACTGGTTTTTTCTGGGCAACGATGATTAGTGGCTCGCGAAAGCGAGTCCTAACAATCTTTGCTGGGGCCTTTCTTGCGAATTCAATTTTTCTAAGTTTTATTAGCGCTACCGAGTGGCTCTCCTATCCGCGTCTTGGCCCAATAGCAATTGCCATTTTGGGAGTCGGAATCGCCATTGGCGTCACCTATCTCTCAGTTGGCCTCTCGGATCGAAATGCGGTCAAGAGCACTCTCTGTATGGCCTTGATAGGAACAATTCTTTACTTCCCGGCACAGACTTTGCTCGATTCAAGCCGTCCTAGAGTTGGAATTTTACTTTTGCTAATAGCGCTCTTGATTTCAGGAGTTGCTGTCTCATTCTTATTTTCCAGAATAGATCGAGGCCCGGTGATTCGAACCAGCATCATCACCTCCGTATTGATTTGGGGCTTGATTTTGATTGATCAGATGATGCAGGCCTGGCGACCTTTTGTGGAGAGCGATGATGTTAATTATCGCCCAGTTGCAACAATTGGCCAATCTACAATCTGGCTTTCTGATGTCTCCTTCTGGGTGAGAGTTCTAGATTTTGCTATGCATTTAGTGCTTCCAACTCTTGCTTTAACCTTAATCTCTTTTGCTGGCTATGTTCGTTTCTCAAGAGGAACCCTGTTAGATGTTTTGAATCAGGATTACATTAGAACTGCCAGAGCCAAAGGCCTCACCGAGCGAACCGTTGTGATGCGCCATGCCTTTAGAAATACCATGATTCCACTAACCACGATTATGGTGGGTGATGTTGCAGGAATTGTTGGGGGAGCCATCATCACCGAACGAGTCTTTGCCTGGCAGGGCATGGGAACGCTATTTAATAAGGCAATTAACTCCTTTGATCTAAATCTTCTAATGGGCGTAATTCTCTTTCTTTCCACCCTTGCAATCCTTGCAAATCTAATCGCAGATCTTCTCTACTCGGCTTTAGATCCTAGAATTCGTGTGGGAGCAGGTAAGTGATGGCAAAACAGCAACAGAGCGAGCAAGTTATCAAGGATTCTGGTGAAAATGCCATATTCAATAAAGAGACCGAGGGATTGAGCCAAGGTCAGATAGTTCTGCGCCGCTTTATTCGTCACAGAGCTGCCATGATTTCTGTGGTCGTGCTCTTTACCTTAATAATTGTGGTCTATACCGCGCTTGATTGGCGCATTGGTGATGAAGAAGACCCATTCATTATCCCTGGCTGGTGGCGCTATGGTTTTGAAGATATGCCAGAGCTTCGTTATGGCGCAGACTGTGTGGATGGTTCAGTTGGATGCCCAACTATTGATGCCATTCCATTCTTTGATGGCGATGGTGTTTCACTTGGGGAACATCCATTCGGTCAAGATGATATCGGGCGAGATTATTTAGCCCTTGTCATGCGCGGAGCTCAGCGCTCTCTTCTAGTCATGTTTATCATCGGAGCAATTGCAGCAACCCTTGGAACTGTAATTGGATCCATCGCTGGATATTTCCGTGGCTGGGTTGATGCAATCTTGATGCGACTAGTTGACTTCATCATCACCGTGCCTGTAATCATTATCGGTTCGGTTATTGGTTTTCATTTTGGCAATAAGGGAGCAGCCTTCTTAGCTCTGCTCCTGGGACTGTTCTCCTGGACTGGACTTTCGCGCTTGGTTCGCGGGGAATTTCTAACACTTCGAGAACGCGAGTTCGTCGATGCCTCCAGAGTGGCTGGAGCGAGTAATCGACGCATTATCTTTAAGCATATTCTGCCTAATGCTGTGGGAGTAATTATTGTCTCTGTAACTCTTTTGATGTCGGGCGCGATTCTACTTGAGACAGCACTTAGCTACCTTGGCTTTGGCGTTACCTCACCCGATGTTTCCCTAGGGCTATTGATCTCTAACTACCAAGATGCCTTTACTACAAGGCCTTGGCTCTTCTGGTACCCAGGCCTCTTCATCATTGTTATTGCTCTATGTATCAACTTTATTGGTGATGGACTTCGCGATGCCTTTGATCCAAGACAACGCCGTAGGTTAAGTCGTAAAGAGAAAGCTAATGCCAGAGCTATGCAAAGCAGAAGCGAGCTTGCTTAGGATTGTAGCAATTGAGTTGTGATTGCTAGCAGGAATAAAAAGAGCACAATAGAGGCACCACTTCGGTTAAAAGCAATGGAAAACTTTAATCCTTCAATATTGCCCCTCTGATGAAAATTCTCGAATCGAGTTCGAGCAATTGCAATTGCAATTCCTGAATTACTTCTTGGACTCTCTCCTGCCTTAATACTGCCACTATCGTTTAACTGCATACCTCGGATTTCAGTGGGATGAACATTTCTGATGTGATATCGGCCAGGGGCTTGAGCTGCAAATGCGTGATACTTAGCGCCGCTACTTTGCTGGATTACATACATGGTAAATCTGGAATCAATTAATGAGATTTCATTCCAGCCTAAAGTAATGTTTTGCATAGGATTTACAATGACAATTCCTTCATCGCAGTAAACAACTTTGGGATGGAGAAAGATTAGATAGAACAGTGAGCAGGCAAATAAGCCCCAAGTGATACTGGGAAGTCCACCACGAAATCCGTAATCCAAAACATTTACATAAGTTAAGGTACTAATGGTGAAGAAGGCCCAAAAAGAGAGGAAATAACCATTTCGCGGGCGAAATTGCTCAACATTACTCACCGCTCAATCTTCCCATCACGACCGTTGATTGCCCTCCACTCGGTCGGATGATTGCAGCCCTCGTAAACCTAACAAGTTAGGGGTTAAGTTGCTTGATCCCGACCCAGAGAAAGGGTTCCCTGCACTATCTCGAGGAATAGTTGCAGAGGTGGGTCCTTGGGCACGGCAATGGAGCCCAACTGACTCCTCGGCTTGTCTAATCTGCACTTGAATCAGAATAGGTAGATGCAAAAAGTGATAAACATTTTGTTATAAAGCCCGCTTGACTCTAATTGTCAGAACTAGCTCCATCAGGCAGACTGGGGGCACCCTCGAGGGTTAGCTACCGGTAAGGCGGTCGACTTCTTACTACTAGCTATATCCACAAGTCAAAACCTTTTAGGAGGATATTTTGAAAAACAAGAAATTAAAGGCAGTAATCGTGGGATCACTATCGATTCTTCTCGCTGCTTCAACAGTAACGCCGCCAGCAAGTGCGGCTAAGAATGGAACTGTAATTCTCCATGAACCGAACCCGCTATCAGGCTTTAATTCGGCGGTTGTCGGTTTCAACTTGGTGACAAACGCCACCATCGGTTATCTAACTGGAAATGGATTTGGGTATTACGATAATTCACGTACTTGGACACAGAACACCACATTTGGCTCCTACAAAGTAGTGTCAAATAAGGCCACTGACTTCCGTGTTCAGTACACCGTAGCTCCAGGGAGAGTTTGGTCAGACGGAACTCCAATTACCGGAATCGATCTTCTCTCGACTCACATGATTTTCAGCCGCGATTATGCAAAGGCCGCAGGTTTAGGTGACTGGGCTGCTGGGGACAAGATGGCATTCAATGCCGCCGGACTCTCTTCCAGCACCTACTCTTTGTACCAAACAGGTGATCCAATCGTAAGCGCTGATGAAATGTCAGTCACTTTTAAGTACAAGCAGAAGTTCCCCGATTGGTGGCTATCTCCTATCGGAGCGCGACCAGTTCACGCCTACACGCTTAACGCAGAAGGTAAGACTGCACTACAAAGTGTTTCAGCGAATGAAGCTGCTCGTCAGCGTTGGTATGACGCCTACAAGGCTAAAGACACCGATCTTTTAAAGAAGATCGGAACAATCTGGTCAACTTCTTATAACAGCCCAGATGTAAACGCTGCAACTACCAACCCACTTCTATGGGTTGGAAATGGCGCCTTCACTGTTGTGAGCGCAGTTAAGGGTCAATCAGTAACTCTCAAGGCAAACCCTCTTTATAACTCAGGACCGAAGGTCTCAGGAGATATTAAGAACATCATCCAGAAGTACGTAGCTGATGGAAATCCAGTGGTTCAAGCCCTCGGTAATGGTGAAGTCTCCCTTTACTCAGGTCAACAGACTGCTGACGGAGTCGCTGCTTTGAAGAAGCTTGCTGGAGTAACCACAATTGGTGGTCTAGGTGGCGCATATGAGCACGTAGATCTTCGCAGTGGTGCTTACTTCTCAGGTGGTACTCCATATACCGGTCTATTTGCCGGAAATGGACAGAAGGCAACTGACCTACGTCGCGCCTTCCTACTCTGCGTTCCTCGTCAAGAAATTGTTGAGAAGTTGATTGCAACAATTAACCCAGAGATTCCACCACTTCGCTCAGTAACAGTTCCATCACATCAAGATGCCAAGTATGCAAAAGTTATTGCTGCTAACGGATCTTCATATTATGTTGGAACCCAAGAGTCACTAAACAAGCGCTCTCTCTCACTCGTTCAGAAGTATCAGAAGAACGCTGTGAAGAATCCGCTTAAGGTGAACTTCCTAGTTCCTGGAAACAATGCACGTCGTGCAGCGCAAGCGTTATTGCTTAAGGCAAACCTTGCTAAGTGCGGCTTTGATGTAAACCTTGATACTCAAGTTGATTGGTCACCAAAGCTTCGCGATTCCAAGTATGACGCGACATTCTTTGCCTGGGCTGCAACCAGCACAGCGCAAGGAACAATTCGCGCCGCCTGGCGTTCTGATGGCTCCAATAATTACAGCGGATCAAACTCAGGTCCTGGACTAGATGCGATTTTGGATGATGTTTTCGGTCGTCCAATGTCAGATTCAGTTCTAAGTACAGCCTTTATCAAGATTGAACGTGAAATCTTTGGTAAGGCTTACACGCTACCTCTATACCAGCATCCATCAGTGACTGCCTATGACAACGACCTTAAGGGCGTTAAGGCCAGCTCACTATCTCCTGTGAAGGAATGGAATCACTGGGACTGGAAGTACTAAAAAAGAAGTAGAGCTAATCGCTCAACTTTGAAGGCTTGTAGGGCCTTAGGGATTTTTAAAGAAATTACCTAAGGCCCACAGGCTTTATTTTTTGATTAATTGAGTAATATTCGTAGGCTCTAGTAGCCCCCAGGTAGGTAAGGAGATCGCCGTGCTAGCTTTCATCGCTCGAAGAATCGGCGTCCTTTTCCTAATCCTTTTTGGCTCAAGTTTTATCCTCTATAACCTTGCAGCAATTGCAGGAGATCCAATAGGTGATCTTCGCTTCAGCGATGATCCCGAGATTCAAGCTCAAATTCGAGAGCTAGAAGAGTTTTTAAGACTCGATGTGCCGCCCCCATTTAGATATTTCATCTGGCTACGCGGCGTGCTAGGTATTTTCACCGGCAATCTAGATCTAGGTCTGACTCGTCTTCGTCTTCCAGTATCAGGGGAGATTGCAACTGCAATGCCTATCACTATTCGGCTAGTTATTTTTGCAACAATATTTGCCATCTTTGTTGGTATTGCCTTAGGAATTGTTACCGCTCTTCGCCAATACTCTCGTTTTGATTATTCAATGACATTCTTTGCATTCCTTCTCTTCTCACTCCCTATTTTCTGGGTCGCAGTTCTTCTAAAGCAGTATTTAGCAATTCAGTTCAATACTTTCTTATCTGATCCTCAGATAACTACCTCGTGGAAAATCGGAATTGGGCTAGTTGGCTCTATTTTCTGGGCTTCACTGCTTGGTTCAAAGCGCGGAAACTTTTGGAAGGTTTTTGGAATTGTCTTTGTGGCAACTTTTGCCTTCCTCACCTTCGTTGATGAGGCAAACTGGTTAACAGATCCAGCGCTAGGCCCAGTATTAATTGGTCTGCTTGCTGTTGGTATTGCATTTGGAATCACTTACTTAAGCACCGGATTTGGCAATAAGGCAGCGCTCTATGCCTCACTAACCATGGCTCCACTAACTGTTATCTCTTATTTTCTGGTCTCAAACTCGCTTAATTCTTCTTCATCAATTCCGCAGCTACTTAGATATGCGCTAATCACAATAGTTGTTGCGGTGGCGGTAGCTCTTGGATTTGCTCGAATAGATCGCGGGCCAGTTGTTAGAACCACAATTATTACCGCTCTGCTCTCAGGGCATTTAATTATTGTTGATAAGTTCATGCAGACCTGGAAGCCATATATGGAAGAGGGATCGGTTAGCTTTAGGCCGATTCCGACTCTTGGCCAGGCAAAAGATCTACTCACTCCAAATGAGTTCTGGATTTCAACCCTAGATATTTTGGTGCACTTATTCTTGCCAACAATTGCTCTTACTTTGATTTCCTTTGCTGGCTATATCCGGTATTCAAGAGGAACCCTGCTTGAGGTGCTAAATCAGGATTACATCAGAACTGCTCGCGCTAAAGGGTTAAATGAGCGAACTGTGATTATGCGCCATGCCTTCCGCAATACTTTGATTCCATTAACGACAATTATGGTGGTTGATTTTGCAGGAATTGTTGGTGGCGCAATTATCACTGAGCGCGTCTTTGGTTGGTATGGCATGGGAACGCTCTTTAATCGAGCAATTACTAGCCAAGATCTAAACCTGCTAATGGGCGTCTTCTTCATCACTGCAACGCTTGCTGTTATGGCGAACTTAATTGCAGACCTTCTTTACTCAGCCCTTGACCCAAGAATTCGCGTTGGGAGTGGAAAGTGAAAATTAGAAGAAAGAGTAAAGAGCAGGCTCTTGAAGAGTTAACCATTGAATCTGGCGAGAATGCTATTGCCAATAAGGAAGTTGAAGGTTTGACGCAATGGCAGATTATTCGCCGTCGATTCTTCAAACATAGGGCTGCGGTAGCCTCACTTATCTTCTTAACATTCATCATTGTCTTTGTATTTTCTGCAGTAGATGCCAACTTTGGCCCAATAAAGACTAAGGGTTGGTGGAAGTGGTCTCCAGATGATCTGCCAGATCTTCGATTTGGTGATTGCCCTAATGACACCATTGGCTGCCCAACAATTTCAATTGTTCCAAAGTTTTTAGGGGGAGCGGGAATTGGTCTTGGCGAGCATCCATTTGGTCAGGATGACATTGGCCGGGATTACTTCTCGCTGGTAATGAAGGGCACACAGCGCTCGATTCAAGTTATGTTCATTATTGGATTCTTTGCAGCGATTATCGGAACAGTTGTTGGCGCTGTCGCTGGATATTACCGAGGAATCGTTGATAACGTTCTTATGCGCTTTACCGACTTCATCATCACAATTCCAGCAGTTATCGTGGGATCAGTTATCGGTGCAAAATTTGGAAATCTTGGCGCAATCATTCTTGCGGTTTATTTGGGTCTCTTTGCCTGGACTGGGCTATCTCGTCTGGTGCGTGGCGAGTTTTTAACACTTCGTGAACGTGAGTTTGTCGATGCGGCGCGAGTTGCTGGAGCATCGACTAGAAGAATTATCTTCAAGCACATTCTTCCAAATGCCGTTGGTGTAATTATCGTTTCAGTTACCTTGCTGCTCTCGGGCGCAATCTTGCTAGAGACCGCCCTTTCCTACCTTGGCTTTGGAGTTGTGCCACCTGATGTTTCCCTTGGGCTATTGATTAATCAATATCAGGATGCTTTCACCACCAGACCATTCCTATTCTGGTATCCAGGATTCTTCATTGTAAGTATTGCCTTAAGTATTAACTTCATTGGTGATGGGCTAAGAGATGCCTTTGATCCAAGGCAGAAGCGCAAGATTACAAAGAAGGAAAAACAGAACGCTAGAGCTATCGCAAGAAATCAGGCGTAGGCGATCAAATGCGAAATAATTACAGTAATTCCAAGAGCTATATAGAGGAATTTAGCCAGATTATTGACGTTAATTTCGCTAGCGATACTTTCTTTAAAACTTCCGCGCTCCTGGATGTAGCGGCGAGCAATTTGAGCCGCAGCTCCAGAATCAGATCTAGGCGAGTCAGCAGCTTTAATTCCGCCCCCTTGTTGATGAAATCCTTTGAGTTCACTGGGATGAATAGCTCGGTGTTGAGATCTAGAGGGTCCAGCAGCAGCCCAGCATTTAATGATTCCGAGATCACTTTTTATGTTGAGAACAAATTTAGTATCAAGATCACTAACCTGTCTCCAATCAAGGATTGTGGTGGTGAAGGGGTTTCTAACTGCCAGTCCAAGGTCGGTGAAGACCAGAGCAGGTCTTTGAATTCCAAGGTAGACCGAGGTAGCAATCAAGAGGATAAGAGCGCAAAAGGCGAAATTTTCAGCGCTGCTGTATTTGGATTCAAGGACTGTAGTAATGAGCATCCCAAGACAGAAGAGATATCCCAAACTGCTGTAAACTCGCGAGCCTTGGGCACGGAAAATAATCAGATTTCCACCGTTGTTAACCAGAGCGCTGAATGGAGAGTAAGCCATGAGTGAGCCAATCCTAAAGGTTAAAGATTTCTCGGTCGATTTCTGGGTCGATGGCCTCTGGTATCCAGCAGCGATAAAGATGAACTTCGAGCTCCACCCAGGCAAGGTCCTTGCCATCGTTGGCGAGTCAGGTTCTGGTAAGTCAACAACCGCCCTTGGCCTAATGGATCTACTTGCATCAAATGCAAGACGAAGCGGACAGGTACTAATTAAAGATGTAGATATGATCAATGTGAAGAGTTCAACGCTTCGCAAATTCCGTGGCAAAGAAGTTGCATACATTTTCCAAGAGCCGATGACTGCTCTAAACCCGGTCTACACCATTGGTTTCCAGATCGTTGAAACCTTAAGAAATCACTTTGATATGGGGCCAAAGCAGGCTCGTACTCGCGCTATTGAACTTATTACTATGGTTGAAATCCCAAGCCCAGAGCAATCATTTGATAAATATCCTCACCAACTATCAGGTGGTCAGCGCCAGAGAGCAATGATTGCTCAAGCACTTGCCTGTGACCCAGGTCTTTTAGTGGCAGATGAGCCAACCACCGCCCTTGATGTAACGATCCAGGCAGAAATTTTAGATTTGATGCGAAGCCTCAAAGATCGACTTAATTCAGCAATCCTTCTTATCACTCACGATATGGGCGTTGTTGCTGATATGGCAGATGAGATTTTGGTTATGAAAGATGGTTTAACTGTTGAACATGGCAGCTCTGATCAAATCTTTAATCGCCCAAAGCATCCCTATACAACTGAGCTATTAGCTGCAGTTCCAAAACTTGGTTCCTCAAGAAAGCGCGTTCTTAAAGTGGCAAGAGATGCTGAGCCAGTACTTAAGATGCGTGATGTAACAATTGTGTATCCAAAGCGTGGAAGAATTCCAGCCTTTACTGCGGTTAAAGACTTTTCATTGGATATTTTCCCGGGAGAAATCGTTGGTCTAGTAGGCGAATCTGGCTCTGGAAAGACCACAGTTGGAAAAGCCGCTATTGGATTGCTTCCAATTAAGTCAGGCAGTCTTGAGATCGTTGGCAAAGACATTAGTAAGGCTTCACAGAAGGAGCTCTTTACTATCCGCCGCCACACCGGAATCGTCTTCCAAGATCCGGCATCATCGTTAAACCCACGTCTTCCAATCGGTGAATCAATTGGCGAGCCAATATTCCTAGCCAAACTAGCTCAAGGCGATGAGCTAAATAAGAAGGTTGAGGATCTCCTTGAGCAGGTTGAACTTCCACGCTCCTATAGAAACCGCTTCCCTCACGAGTTATCAGGTGGTCAGAGACAGCGAGTTGGAATTGCCAGAGCTCTTGCTCTAACCCCAGATTTATTAATTGCAGATGAACCAACTTCGGCACTTGATGTTTCAGTACAAGCACGCTTCCTTGACCTCTTGCTTGATCTGCAAGATAAATTGAAGTTTGCCTGCCTCTTTATCAGCCATGACCTGGCAGTTGTTGACATCTTGGCTCACCGAATTGCAGTTATGCAAAATGGTCTCTTGGTTGAAGAGGGCGAGAGAGACCAGATTCTTAATAGCGCCAAAGATCCTTACACTCAGCGCCTTATCGCTGCTGTTCCTGTCCCAGATCCTGCCGAGCAGAAGAAGAGACGCGAAGCCCGCCTAGCCGGCAAGAAGTAGTTATGGCTCAGCCAGTTTCACTAGAGGCCTTTGGCCTCTCTAAAGAATTTGGCTATATGCAGCACCGCGATCCCGTCACATCACTCTCTGCTGCAAACGGTGCTTGGGATAAGATGGCACGGAATCTGCCAAAGTATTTAATGGGTGAAGATTTTAGATCCCGAGTTAAATCACTGCCACCATTCAAAATGGATGCGCTAACAAGTGAGGGCGAAGTTAGACGTGCCATGCTCGCTCTTTCCTATATCGGGATGGCCTATCAATGGTCAGAAAATGAAGCAGCCCAGGTAATTCCAGCAGTTCTTGCTAAGCCTTGGTATGAGTTAGGGGTCAAAGTTGGTCGCCCGCCAATTCTTAGTTATGTCTCATACTCAATTGATAACTGGTATCGCCTCGATCCAAAAAAACAAATTGAATGCGGAAATATTGCCCTCTTGCAATGTTTCCTTGGGGGACAGGATGAAGAGTGGTTCATTCTTATTCACATTGATATTGAGAAGAAGGCTGGGATTGCACTTTATGCCATTGAACTAGCCCAGAAGGCAGTTGTCGCCAATGACAGCGAGGCACTAGATATCGCTCTTACTCAACTGCGAGATGGCATTAAGAGTATGTATGACGTTCTTGCCAGAATGCCTGAGAAGTGTGATCCATATGTTTATTTCCATAGGGTCAGGCCATATATCTTTGGCTGGCGCAATAACCCAGCTCTTCCAAATGGCGTTGTTTATGAAGGCGTGGAGGCACTTGGCGGAAAGGGAATGACTTATCGAGGAGAGACTGGCGCTCAGAGCGCGATTGTTCCAGCGCTTGATGGAGTCCTAGGAATTGAACATGAAAGAGATGAGCTTCGCGAGTATTTAATGGAGATGCGCGAATATATGCCTCCCAAGCATGTGGCATTTATTGAAGCTGTTGAGGCAGGTCCATCGGTGCGCGAGTTTGTTAAGAAGGTCAATCGCGCCTCAACCACAGAGCTCTTTAATCAATCTGTTGAGCTAGTGGCAGATTTTAGAGCGATGCATCTTGAATATGCTGGGCAATATATTCATGCCCAGGCCCAGAAGGCCCCAGGAAACCCTTCAGCTGTTGGTACGGGGGGAACGCCCTTTATGACCTATCTTCGCAAGCATCGAGATGAAACAAAGGCGCAGAGCCTCTAA
>Ga0209835_1000398_pt1 | contig 29022 bp, 17 predicted proteins | sample LakKivwa52mmetaG_FD_184138 | JGI IMG/M metagenome (GOLD analysis project Ga0209835, IMG submission 184138) | Anoxic lake water microbial communities from Lake Kivu, Rwanda to study Microbial Dark Matter (Phase II) - Lake Kivu water 52m metaG... | ecosystem: Environmental > Aquatic > Freshwater >... | reverse complement strand
AATTGCTTTTGGTTCTTTCCAGGATAACGAAGGAGAGCCATTTGATAAATTAAAATCAAGAATAGAACGATAAGCATAAGTAAATTTATTTAGAAGTGGACTCCAAAGATAAACTAACCTATCAATGTTTACTGGTTTATTTTTATTCATTGATTGATCTCCAGGAATAACTTTTCCATCTGTTTGAGGTTCTAAAAAATACCAATCATTAAAATTTGTAATATCCTCTCCAACAAGAACTGCATTTATTCTATGTGCTACTCCTGTTGAGGTTGTTGTTGTAACTTCATAAATTGGAATATTAAATTGCATATTCTTTGTTGTATCATAATATGGATCGTTAGCAAATGATGTTCCATAAATTCTTTCTATTCCTGAAAAATTTATACTTGTTTCTTTTGCAAATCCATTGCAATCAAAATTAATTGCAACATAAGTTTTTTCATCTGTCTTGTCAATTGCTAACATTTTTTGCAACCAATTTTCTCTTTCTGTTTTTGTTTGAAGTAAATTCCAATGTGAAGGCAAATATTTTATTTTTTTAGTTAAAAAATCATTTAATAAATTTAAATCAGAATTGTCTGATTTTCCGTCTCCGTTTATGTCTGTTTGATTATTTTTTGTTCCATAATTTATTGCATTATAATCTCTTAAATCTAAAGTGTCATTTCCATCTGCATCTCCTGAACCATAAAAATTTAATGTGAATTTTCCTGCATTTTTTAAATCCGGAGAAGTTGTTGCATCTAAAACTTGGTCTCCATAAAAATATCCTAAACGAGAAGAATCTCCTGAACTTCTATAACTTTGTTGAGCTTTTGAAAAAAAAGGTAATGTAATTAATGAAGCTATTGCTAATCCTTTAAAAAAAAAAGTAAGAAAATAATTATTTGTCATAACATAATTAATTTTGCTGGCGCAAAGATAATAAGAAATTGGACATGTCCAAAATAAAAAAATATAGATTGTAAGTGATAGATAAATTAAATAGTTATGAACGATTTTTGGAAAGAGTTTGAAGAGGTTAGAAAGAAAGAGACATTTGAATCAAAAGAAAAAGTAAAAGTTTTAAAGGAAGACAGAGCTAAAATTATAAAAATACCTCTTAATCTAATACATGAATCTCCGTATCAAGGCAGATTGTTAAATATTGAAAATAGCCAACATATAAAAGCAGAGATTGAAGAGCTTAATAAAAGTATAGAAATTAGTGGCTTAATGCAGCCAATAATAGTAAGAAAGCTAAGAAAAGGTTATGAAATAATAGACGGACACAGACGAGTACTGTCATTTAAAAAAGCAGGAAAACAGTATATTCCTGGAATAGTCAAGCAATGTACAGAAAAGGAAGCAATGATATTAAGCGTAATAGGAAATTTACAAAGGAAAAATCTGAATGTTATAGAAACTGCCATTGCAATACAGAAATTAAAGAAAACTAAACTATTTAAAACACAAGCTGAATTGGCAAAATCAATTGGTAAAGAAGAAAGTTATATAAGTGATATAATGAACACATTAAAATTGGATAAACGTATAATTGCAGACATAGCTGAGAATAATACAATAAAAGATTTGAGAATACTACGTATGTTAAGACATTCAGGAAAAGTTTCGGAAGGTTATTCAGATGAACAATTTGCACTTTATCAGCAAATAGTTTCAAAAAACTTAAGCAGGAATAAACTGTACTTGTTAATAAAGCAAAAGAAGCAGAAAAAACGAGATAGTGTTATTAGTTTAAAAAGAAGTAATAATAAAATATGTCTGGAAATTTTAACAAAAAACATTTCCGAAGAAATAGTCGAAGAAGTTTTATTTAAGCTTAAAGAAATAATGGATAGTTTATTAGAGAAAGATAAAAGATTAGCTACTGAAGAATGATATAATCAATTCATTAAGAAGCATTTAGATTATTATTGAACGGAATCAAGTTTTGAAATAGAATTTGAATCTGAAATAATTTCTATAACATCACCAGGAACAACAGTTTCATTGGATTCAAGGAATTCTTCCGGTTTCAAATCAAATGGGTCAGGATCTTCCTGTCTCATTGTTTTTTTTGTTTTTGAATGTGATGGAATATCTTTATTTTTACTTATTTCAATTTGATTAAATTCAACTGGATAAAAATAATTTATCTGACGTAAAGCCCATGATAGCCGTTTTAAACGATAACCTGTTAATTTGTTGGGTTTCATTTTAAGCGGATTTGGCAAGCAAACAGCAATTAAAGCAGCCTCTCTTTTAGTTAAATTTTTAGCGTTTTTGTTAAAATAAATCTCAGCAGCTTTATCAACACCATAAATTCCATCTCCTGTTTCAATTACATTCAGATAGACTTCCATAATACGTTTTTTGCCCCAGATAATTTCAATCAATATTGTAAAATAAACTTCCAATCCTTTACGAAACCATGAGCGTTTAGGCCAAAGGAATACATTTTTAGCGGTTTGTTGTGAAATAGTACTGGCACCTCTTTTCTTTTTACTTTTCGAATTATGTTTTTGTGCTTTTTTAATAGCTTTTAAATCAAATCCTTTATGGGTTAAAAAATTTTGATCTTCACAAGCAATAACTGCTGCTGGCATATAACCAGATACATATTTTAAACTAACCCAGTTTTTTTTCAAAACAAGTTGTTTTTCATTTTTTCTTTGATCTAAAAGTCTGATTAACATTAATGGAGTAACAGGAGGAGGAATAAATTTGTATAGAATTGTAAAGAATACTGAAGAACCAAAAAACAAAATTAAAATCCACAGAATAAAACGTTTTAAAAAGCCTGATAACTTGTTTCTTTTATTCGGTTTAGGTACCATATAATTGATTTTACAGATGTAAATTTTTGTTCTGCAAACATACATTATGGTATTTAAAAACCCTGAAATTTATCAGATAATTTTATCTTTGCAATCTCATAATTTTAATCTATGATTGAATTTCTCAAAAAAATATTTTACATTTCAGCTTTTTGTTTGCTGATTGTTCCAAGCCTTTATTCTGCTGATTACAGAGAATTGATAAAAAAAACGGGCATTGCATCTGATTACCAGAATTCTGTAGTATTAGTGATTTTTGATAGTACAGTTGTGGATGTAATGGAATCGGGTCTTAGCCATTTTAAAATTCATTTGCTTTACAAGGTATTAACAGAAAAGGGTGCATTTGACTTAAGCATTCTGAAATTCGGATATGAGCCGATGAGTATGTTTATGGAGGTTAAAAAAGTTAGAATTTATCGAAAAGACGGAACAGTTGAAGAATTAGACAAAAGGCGAATTTATGATTATGCTGCTCCGGCAACACTGATTTTATGGGGTGCACGTGAGCAAATGATTGCAGCAGGGAAGCTTGAAGTTGGTGATGCTGTTGAAATAGAAATTTATAAAAAAGGATATACCTATGCTTTACTTCAGGATGATGAGGAGAAATATATTCCTCCTATGCGAGGAAATTACTACGATATTGTGCCATTTTGGTCTGAATGGTATTCTTTGCAGAAAGTATATCAAACAATAATTCCATCAACAAAACTATTGCAATATAAATTTTATAACGGAGATATTATTCCGGATGTCAGGAATATTCAAGGTAAGATGAGTTATTCTTTTTGCAAAAAGAATATAAAACCTATTGAGAAGGAACCTAATATGCTTGATTTATTTGATGTTGCACCCAAACTAATATTAACAACAGCACCCGATTGGCAATCAAAATCAAAATGGTTTTACAATGTTAATGAAGAATATGGCAGTTTTGAATCGACACCTGAAATTAAAGCAAAAACAGATGAAATACTGAAAAATGCAAGAAATGAAATGGATTCAATTTCATTACTGACCCATTGGGTAGCTGATAACATAAGATATTTCGGGCTGAATATGGGATGCGGTGAAGGTTATACCCTCCATAAAGCAGAAATGACATTTACAGATAAATGCGGAGTATGTAAAGACAAAGCCGGAATGTTGGTTGCAATGCTTAGAGCTGCAGGTTTTGAAGCATATGCTGCAATGACAATGGCTGGTTCAAGAATTGAAAATATCCCTGCCGATCATTTTAATCATTCTGTTACAGCAGTCCGGTTAAAGAATGGACAATTTTTAATGCTCGATCCTACATGGGTGCCATTTGTCAGGGAGCTGTGGTCGAGCCGTGAGCAGCAACAGAATTATATTATTGGTACGCAAAAAGGTGAAGACCTTGAAGAAATTCCAATATCTCCTGCTGAAAATCATTATTACAAAATAAACGTTAATTCTGTTTTTGACGATAAAGGAAATTTAAAAGGAAAACTCATACTTGTTGCTGAAGGACAAAGCGATGCATCGTTTCGTTCAGCATTGACAAGAAATTTTATGTCGAACTGGAAAAGGATACTAGAAACAGAGTTATTGTCGGTGTATCCTCAAATGAAAATAAAAGAACTTGTTTTTTCAAATGCTTATGATTATTCAGAACCATTTAAACTAGAAATCGCTTTTGAAATTAATGATTTTGGAAGTATAATTGACAAAAATTACATTTTTACACCATTAAGTGCAACAGCAATTTTTAAAAATTTTAATTCTCATCTTAGGATTTCAACAAATTTACAAACAAGAAAATATGGATTCAGAGATGGATGTTCAAAATTGATTGAGATTGAAGAAACAATTCAGTTTCCTTATAATGTTCAGGCTGCTTGTTTACCTCAGTTGAAAGATGTTCAAACAGAGCCTGTTTCTTTTTCCTGCTCAATAAAAGTTGATAATCAGTCAATGATTTTTAAAGAAACAATTTCATTAAATAAAAGAGTTTATGAAAAAGAAGATTGGGAGTTTTTTCGACATGTATTGCAAAACCAAAATATTCTCTCTACCTCTAAAATTATTTTAACACCAAAAATTGATTGAAGATGAAAAAAATTGCATTTTTAATATTAGTCATCTTATCAACTGATGTATTTGCAATCAGCAATGATGCGATTTATGAGAAAATGGAAAAAACTTTTATTCTTCATGATAATCAAACTATTGAACAACGAATTTGCTTTGATCTGAAGATGTTAACTTATTATGCCATTCATCGGAAATATGGAGAAACCCCAATTATATATAATCCTAAATATCAGGAAGTTAAAATACATGAAGTTTACACATTGCTACCTGATGGGAAAAAAGTAAAATTGCCGGTAAATGCTATAAATGAAATTTTGCCACAAGAAGCTGCAGATGCACCAGCTTATAATAATATTCTGAAAATGGTTATTACACACACTGGTTTAGAGATAAATTGTGTAATACACCTTGATTACTCTATAATTAGCAAAAAGGGATATTTCCCATGCCTGATGGGCTATGAAAGGTTGCAACAAAGTTCACCAGCAAATGTTTTAAAGATAAATGTAGTTGTACCTGAATCGGTGAATCTGAAGTTTGATTTATTAAATTTCAGCACTGAAGTTAAACAAGAAGAAAAAAATGGTGCAGTTAATTATGAATGGACTTGCAATAATATGTATGCTTATTCAGAAGAGCCATTCCAGCCATATTCACAGCTTTTTGAACCATATTTAATGTTCACAACAAAAGACTTGAAAATTGTATATAGTGAATTTATCAATCAGCAAGCATTGAGTTTTTACATTTCTGAGAAAACGAGACAATGGGCTGGAAAACTAAAATCAGAAAGTAAAGACAATGAAGACTTTATCCGAAAAGTGCATCGGTATGTTTATAATTATATCCGAACTTATAATTTGCCTATGGCTGTAAGCGGTTATAAGATACAGACACCAGACGAAGTATTTCAAAATTGCGGAGGAACAAAAATAGAAAAATTATGCTTCATGAATGCTATTCTGCAAACTGCAGGAATTAAAGCGGATATTGTTTTAATCGCTAATGGAATAAATAAAGAAATACCATCAATAAATCTGGATGCATTTAATGATTGTATGATTTCTGTAAAACTGAAATCAGGTGAATTTACAGATGAATTACTATTTTTTGCTGACGAAAATGAGTCATTAGATAAAAGCTCAAATTACAATCGTATCAGCTTTTCGTCACATCTGCCACTTTTTATAGGAATGTCAACTTATAAAGTTAGTTATTATGATTTTTTTGCCAACTACGAATATTATGAAGAAGGGAGTAAATTACTTGATAATCGTGCATTTTTTATTTCTACTTCAGATAAAACTAAAGTAGAATCCAGACCAATACACGACAGTATTTATACAATAATCAGGATACCATATACCAATGCAGGCATAGATAAATGGCATTTCCCGACATTAACAACCGACAGAATATGTCCTTTGTTACTTCCTTCAATAAAATCTGATGTAAGAGTTATAATCACAAAAAAGCCATCAAATTTGAAACTGGCAAGTGGAAACAAAACGATTTACATTGATAATGAAGTTGGCACTTATTCATTTAAATTGTATGAGAAAAGAAAAGAGATAATAATTGAAAGGGAAATAAAATTTAAAAAGCAAATTGTTGAACCAACCGAATATAGTTTGTTTAAGGAATTGCAAAGCAGTTGGCAATTGGAGAATAATAATGTATTGATTTTTTACAAGTAAATTTAATGAAATGGGAATATTCAGCATTTTTAAAAGCAAGGGAAAAGATGAAGTTAATGAGCAAAAGCTGAGCGATAGTCTTGAAAAAACAAAAACCTCTTTTTTTTCAAAAATAACAAAAGCGCTTGTTGGAAAAACCACAGTTGATGATGAATTTTTAGACGAACTTGAAGAAATTCTATTATCATCAGATGTTGGTATAGAAACAACAGTAAAAATAATTAACAGGCTTGAAAAGAGGGTGAGCAAGGAAAAATACTTTAACAGTTCAGAAGTCATGAGTATTTTGAAAGATGAAATAATTCAATTGCTATCTGAACATGAAGGAATAAATAGTGAAGAATTTGAATTTCCTGAGAATGTTAAACCTTACATTATCATGATAGTTGGTGTAAATGGAGTTGGAAAAACAACAACCATAGGCAAATTGGCATATCAGTTCAAATTAATGAATAAAGAAGTATTTGTTGGAGCCGGAGACACCTTCAGGGCAGCAGCTGTTGATCAGCTGAAGATATGGGGAGAGCGTGCTGGTGTTCATGTGGTAAGCAGGGGGATGGGAAGTGATCCTGCCTCTGTGGCATTTGATACAGTTAGTTCGGCAGTGGCAAAAAATGCTGATATTGTCATACTTGATACTGCAGGCAGATTGCACAATAAAATTAACCTTATGGCAGAACTCGAAAAAGTTGACAGGGTAATTAAAAAGGTCATTCCCGATGCTCCTCATGAAACCGTTTTGGTACTTGATGCTTCAACAGGACAGAATGCAATTGAGCAAGCAAAGCAATTTATAAAGGCTACAAAAGTTAACACACTTGCAATTACAAAACTTGATGGAACTGCCAAAGGCGGGGTTGTTTTGGGGATAGTTGATCAGTTTAAAGTACCTGTAAAATATATCGGTGTAGGAGAAAAAATTGAAGATTTACAACTTTTTGATAAAAAGCAGTTTGTTGAATCACTTTTTAATCAGTAAATTGTAAAAGATAGATGAACAGAATTAATGTTTTTACTTTTGGTTGTGCGAAGAATCTTTATGATTCAGAAATACTTATGGGTAAAATTCAGCAAACAGGATATGAAATTGTTCATGAAAAAGAATTAATTGAAAATGATATTGTTATTGTAAATACCTGTGGTTTTATTAATGATGCCAAACAGGAATCGGTAGATGCCATTTTAGAATTTGTAGAAAAAAAGAAAGAGGGAATAATTAATAATGTACTTGTTTTTGGTTGTTTATCAGAACGATACAAACTTGAGTTGCAAAGGGAGATACCTGAGATAACTGATTTTTTTGGTGTTTTTAGTTTTGATGAAATTATCAAAGCAATAGAACCGAGTATAAAAATTCCTAAGGGCTACTCCAGAAAGCTGTCAACACCCTCGCATTATGCTTACCTTAAAATATCAGACGGCTGCGATCAGAAATGCTCATTTTGTGCTATTCCGCTAATAAAGGGCAAGCATAAATCTGTTGAAATATCAAACTTAATTGAAGAAGCTCATTGGCTAGCTGAAAGAGGGGTAAAGGAATTAATTTTAGTGTCACAAGATACAAGTAGTTATGGTCTTGATATCTATGGAAAAAGAAAGATAGTTGAACTGGTCAGTGGTATTCTTGAAATAAACGAACTGGATTGGATTAGGTTACATTATTTGTATCCTACTGGTTTACCGCTTGAGCTGATTGATCAAATTGCTTCCGAGAAAAGAATTTGTAAGTATATCGATTTACCATTTCAACATATTTCTTCAAATGTTTTAAAGGCGATGAGAAGAAATTTCAATTCTGCAAAAACATATAAACTCATTGAAGAAATTAAGAAGCGATTACCAGAAGCATCACTCAGAACAACATTGCTGGTAGGGCATCCGGGGGAATCAGATGAGGACTTTGAAGAATTGTGTGATTTTGTCCGGCAAGTTGAATTTGACCGTTTAGGGGTTTTTGAGTATTCGGATGAAGATGGCACTTTTGCTTTTCAAATGAAAGATAAAGTCGGACGACATCAAATAAAAGAAAGAGCAGCAATAATTATGAATATTCAGCAACAAATTGCTGAGAAAAAGAATAAAGCGCTAGTTGGAAAGAAATTAAAAGTTTTAATTGACAGAAATGATGGAGATTACTATGTTGGACGTACAGAGTTTGATTCTCCTGAAGTTGATAATGAAGTTTTAATTAAATCCAAAGATATCCTGAAAACGGGAGAATTTTATTTTGTTGAAGTTACAGGGTATGCATTTCATGATTTATATGCAAAAGTTGTTGTTAATGATTGAAATTCAATTAAATAGTGATGAAAAGAAACTTTTTGATTTTATTAATCAGAATCAACTATTTGACAGGAATGAGAATTTGCTGCTTGCAGTCAGCGGAGGTATAGACTCAATGGCAATGATGCACTTTTTACACAAACTTCAGTACAATATCAGTGTTGCACATGCCAATTTTAAACTTAGAGGAGAAGAATCAGATGATGAGGAATTATTAGTCAGGAACATATGTACTGAAAAAAACCTTAGATTCCATTCTGAAATGTTCAATACCAGAATTTATGCCCGCAACAGGAAGTTGTCATTGGAAATGGCAGCAAGGGAACTTAGATATAATTGGTTTACAGATTTATGCAATCAATATGGCTATTCTAAAGTATTAATTGCTCATAATAAAAATGACCATACTGAGACCATATTATTGAATTTATGCAGAGGCACCTCATTGAAGGGATTCAGAGGATTGAAACCAGAAAACGGAATAGTTATTCGTCCATTAATATGTTTTACCAGAAGTGAAATTGAAGATTATGTCAACAAAGAAGGTATTGTTTATCTGACCGATTCTTCAAATAAGAATATTAAATTTCATAGAAACAGAGTCAGGTTAAAAGTTATTCCTGAACTTTTAAAAATAAACCCATCATTGTTTAATTCCATTTTTCAGAATTCAGAATATTTAGTTGAATTAGAAAATTTCATTGATAAAACGTTAGAAGCTGAATTTAAGCGAGTTGCAAAATCAGAGAACAATAGAATTTTCATAAATATTGGTTTATTGGAGGGCCATGAACTTAAGAAACAGTTGATAAAATATATCTTTTTACCATTCGATTTGAGCACTGGTCAATTAAAGCAAGTTGAATTACTAATGTATTCACAGCCTGGAAAGAAGTTGAATTTTGCAGAAAAAGAAATCATACGAGATAGAGAATTTATTATTTTACAGGATAAAAAAAATCAGGACGCTATATGGCAAATTGAGGAGAATTTCACCGGTACAATCATTTGCGATAATTTTAATCTAACAATTGATTATTTAAACTCCTTTCCCCAATTGAATCTTAAAAACAAAAGCTTTGCATACCTTGATTTCAAAAAACTAAAATTTCCTTTAATTGTCAGAAAATGGCGAGCTGGTGATAAATTTATTCCATATGGATTTACAAATTTCAAACTTTTAAGCGATTTTTTAACTGACTTAAAAGTATCTTCAAGTTTAAAAAAGGAGATTTATGTTGTTGAAAATGATGGTGAAATTGTTTGGGTAATTAATTTCAGAATTGATGACCGATATAAAATAGCTAAGAATACAGATACAGTATTACAATTAAAAACTGAATTTTAAATTAATTTCTTTATAGCATTATTTAAATCAATTTTTAATTAAGAATAAGTTTTAAAATTTCAATCTGAACCAGTTTTTGGCAAACTTTTTGGGTAATAATTAGAGGTTGGTTTTGTAAATTTTATATTTTATTCTCAAATTTAGAAAATTATTATTCACAATTTTACTTTATGGTTATGATAATCAGAAACTTATATATTGGTATAAAAGTAGTTTCACAGTTTATACTATTAATTAATTTTAAAATGAAACTTTTAAACATTACAACTGTGAAACCTTCAACCTTAATCCAAACTCTTGTGGCTATTATTACTTTAGCATCAATTAGTCCAAGTATTTATTGACAAGTTTCGAATCCTTATTCATTAGGTCTTAACGGAACAAATCAATATGTGAGTATTCCAAATCACTCTTCTTTGAATATCACTACTAACCTAACAATTGAAAGTTGGATATTTATAGATACAGCAGGAAATTACAAGTCTATTATTGACAAATACAAAGAAAGTCCTTCACGTACAGGATACAGTGTTTATATTAAAAATACCAGAAATATCGTATTTAGGCTTGCTCTGTCATCCAATACGAGTTATTACTTACAAAGTAACACTGCAGTTGCACGCAATGCATGGCATCATATTGCTTGTGTTTTTAATGGATCATCAGCAAAAATTTATATTAATGGAAAACTCGACAAAGAAGAGTCATTTGCCAGCACATCTATTATTACAAATGCAGAAAACCTGCTAATCGGTTTTTTAAATGATTATTCTCCGACATATAATACTTATTGGAACGGTAAACTTGATGAAATAAGAATCTGGAATGTAGCACTTAGCTCAGGTGAGATTTACTCAAGAATGTATCAGATTTCGAAGTCAACAGACAGTAAATACTCAAATTTGGTTGCATATTATATGTTCGATGAAGGTAGTGGAACAGTTGCATTAGATTCATCTTCAAAAAACAATGTAGGTTCATTAAATAATAACCCTGTTTACCGGACAGATGTACCTCCTGTTTCTTATCAGGATCATGCATTATTTTTTGATGGTACAAATGATTTTTTAGATTGTGGAACAGACAATTCATTGAGTTTTAAAAAGAACTTCACAATAGAATCATGGGTGCGATTCAGTTCATTCGGCACCTATGATGGGCTAATTTCAAAAAGAGACACTGTTGGTGGAAATGCCGGATATTCACTTTCTGTAAAAAACAATACAACCAAAAAATTAGCTTTCAGATTAGCCCGTACAACCAATAGAAATTATGAATTATTAAGTACAACAGTATTTGACACTGGAATATGGTATCATGTAGCAGCTTCATTTGATGGGAATAATGTAAGGATTTATGTTAATGGGATTCTCGACAATCAGGCAACCGGCTTAAACGATTCCATATATTCAACTTCAAGTAATTTAAATATAGGAAAAGAATTTGACAGAGCTAATGAGTTTAACGGTCAAATAAGTGAAGCAAGAGTTTGGTCAAGAGCATTAACACAAACTGAGATTCAGAGCAGAATGTTTAATAAAATTAGTGAAACAGATATTTATTGGGATAATTTACATGCTTATTGGAGGTTAGATGAAGCCTTCGGGACAAAATCCTATGATTTTTCAAAAAATGAAAACACAGCCACATTGAAGAATGGTCCTGTTTGGAAAACAGTTTCTTCCTATTTTTCAGATTTGACATGGCTTGGAATTACTAACGACTGGAATGATAAGAACAATTGGTCTCCTGCTCGTATTCCTAGTTATCTTACCAACATCCTAATTCCTTCAACTTCATATGACCCCTTAATGATTGGTACGGGATTCACCAGAAATGTAACAATTCTTGCAGATGCAGCCTTAGTAATCAATTTTGGTTCAAACCTTACTGTAGGAGGAGATTTCAGAATTAAATCAAGCAATACTTACACAGGAAGTGTTTATCCTAACGGAACTTTAACAATTTTGGGAAGAAGCTTTTTAGAAAGGACAATAATTAAGAATGGATGGCATTATGTTTCAAGTCCTATTAATAATGCATCATCTAATGTTTTTTTGGGGGCAGGTTTATGGTATTACAACGAGCAAACAGCTACATGGGTGAAAGTTTTTTCAAACCAAACTCTTGTAAATATGCGTGGCTATGATGTTTACTATAAAAACAATGATGTAACAGTTATTTTTGAAGGTACTTTTAATACTGGTGCTTTTACTACAAACGTAACAGCAGTTTATGATTCTCATAACTATATCGGAAACCCATATCCTTCAACTATTGATTGGGATGCTACAAATGGTTGGACAAAAACCAATGTGCATAATGCTATTTATATTTGGGATGCTGCCTCAAACAATTATATGTCGTATGTAAACGGTGTTGGAACAAACGGAGGTTCAAGATATATACCTGCAACTCAAGCATTTTTTGTTTTATGCAATAGTTACTCGGGTGGTTCAGTATCTGTTAACAATAATGCTCGTAAAAACACTCATTTCCCATTTCGTGAGGCAATTAATGATGATTATTTAAAACTCAAATTAACCGATGGTACCTACAATGACGAAACTGTTATAAGATTAATAGATGAGGCGTCTTTTAAATTTGACAAAGATTATGATGCATACAAGTTTTTAAGCTTAAATGAAAGTGTTTCTAATATCTATACAAAAGGTAATGATCAAAGTCAACTTTCAATAAATTCGATAAACAGTTTTGGTAATGGATTAGTAATGCCATTGTATATGAAAGTTGGAGCCACCGGTAAATTTACCATTTCAGCTGATATGGCTTCTATTCAAACTCAATATGACATTCTTCTTGAAGACAAACTGACAGGAAAAATGCATGACTTTAAAACTGGAAACTATACATTTAATGCAGAAGTGATGGCTGATCCGGATAGATTTTTAATCCATTTTGTACCCGTAAGCGCAGTATTTAATACAATTGATGAAAACAGCGACAGCGAATATGCAGTTGTCGTTAATGATAAAAATATAACTGTTAGTCCAAATTCTGAAATCAGTATAACCGGATTAGCACTTTATAACACTATTGGTCAGTTGATTGAAAAAACCAAGGGAAACAATTTGCATTCAATTGATATTTCTTCACTGACAGGTGGTTATTACATTCTTCAAATAAATACAGAAACCAACAGTTTTTCAACCAAGGTTCTTGTAGAATAATCAATTTTTCGAAGTGGATTTTATTGTACTTTTGAGGTATAATAAAATCCATTTTCTTTAAATGACAAGACAATTCGTACAACTAAATAAAGGGCTATTTTACCTTTATTTCTCAGAGTTTATTGTTGTCATTGTTTTACTATTCTATTACAATTTTGGTTTTTATTACAATCAACTATTGCATGATGAAACAAAAATTGTATTGCTAATATTGGCATCTTTATACCTATTAATAATATTACCTTTCAGACTTTTATCAAAGGGGAGAAATGAAACTATTTTCAAATCAGATGTTTTACTGAATGTTTTAAAACAATCAATTAATCAATTGATGGTCAGAAAGCGTATTCTTGACAATATTGATTTGAATTTAACAAAAGGAGAGCTTAATGCAGTGCTGTTCTTTCTTGTAAAAATTATTTTTATACCAATAATGCTGAATTTCTTTATCGCTTATCTGTTGTATCTTATTAAGTATTTCCAATCCGGCTTTTCCTTTGAAGTTTTTTTTACTTCCTATAATTGGTTTTTTATTATTTCAGCCATGATTTTTACCGTTGATACCTTTTACTTTTCATTTGGATATATTGTTGAAAGTAAAGGTTTGAATAATCAGGTAAAATCTGTTGATGCAACAGCAATAGGATGGATAGCAGCGCTTGCCTGCTACAAACCGTTTAATAATGTTACAGTCAGATTATTCCCTATGTTAGCTGATGAGAATATTTATTTCATTAATGACAGTTTAACTACAGTTATTTATATTCTGGTTTTGGTCTTTTATTTTACCTACCTTTGGGCAACACTTGCACTTGGAGCAAAATGCAGTAATTTGACTAACAGAGGTATTGTCAGTAAAGGACCATATCAATATGTACGTCATCCTGCCTACATTTCAAAACTGATTGCATGGTGGTTGCTCTGTATTCCGATTTTAGATTTAAAGGTTCTACTAAGTATGAGCGGGTGGACATTGATTTATTTGGTAAGAGTATATACTGAAGAAAAGCATTTATCTAAAGATACTGACTATCTTAATTATTGCAGTAAAGTTAAATACCGACTTATTCCTGGGATTTACTAGCAGTTAATTTTTAAAGTAACCTTATTCCCAAAATGATAATTAATTATCAAAGTTGAAATTGTAAATTTACTTTGGTATGATTTTTATTAAATTAAACGCAAAAATTCAGATTGCATGAAATTTGAAAAATGTTAACAAATAATTTTACAGTTATAATTATTGATTTAAATTTGTAGCAGGATGCTGACCTTTATGCAAAAGTATAAATATTTTTTTTTCACATTTTTATTGGTTCTGTTTGAGCTAACTAGTTTATATGCACCTCCTGGCGGAAGCTGGAATCCTGGTGATACAGAACCAACTGTTCCTATTCATGGAGGTCTGTTATTTTTTATTGTTGGTGCATTGATTTATTTTATCAGAAAACAAATCATTATCAGAAAAAAATAATTTTTTTCAAAAAATTTTTCATTCTCCAAAAACTCATTACTTTTGCAGCCTTAAAAAACTGGTGAAGTAGCTCAGTTGGTAGAGCAACGGACTGAAAATCCGTGTGTCGACAGTTCGATTCTGCCCTTCACCACAAAAGCCCCAAACGGGGCTTTTTTTTTAACGATTAATTTTAATAACTAAAACAATATTATTTATTTTTGCCCCCTTAATAAAAGTAATAAATAATTCAAGATGAAAGTATATCAATCAAAAGACATTAGAAACATAACCTTGATGGGTGGTCCGGCAACCGGTAAAACAACCTTAGCAGAGTGTATGCTATTTGAAGGAAAAGTAATTGAGAGAAGAGGAAATATAGATTCTAAAAATACAACCTCCGACTATCGCCCTATTGAGCATGAACGTTTGAATTCTATAGTAGCAAGTGTATTGTTTTCTGAGTATCTGGATACAAAAATTAACATTATTGATGCACCCGGTTTTGACGATTTCATAGGAGAAGTAATTACAGCAATGAATTTTACTGAAGCAAGTCTGGTGTTAATTCATGGAAACAATGGTATCGAAGTAGGCACTGAGTTAGCCTGGCGAAATGCATATAGAAATAATCAACCAGTTGTTTTGGTTGTAAATCACTTGGACCATGAAAAAGCAGAATTTGATGAAATTATTCGTAAAGCAAGAGATATTTTCAGCTCAAAAGTTATTGAGGTTCAGTATCCTCTTAATGCTGGAAAAGATTTCAATACTGTTATTGATGTTTTGGAAATGAAGATGCATAAGTATTCAATTTCAGGAGGTAAAGTGGAGATTCTTGACATTCCTGCATCTGAAATGTCAAAAGCTGAAGAGTATCACAACCGTTTAGCAGAAGCTGCTGCTGAAAATGATGAAGCTTTGATGGAGACTTTCTTTGAAAATGGAACTTTATCGCAGGATGAAATTATAAAAGGTATTCAGTCTGGTTTGATGAAAAGGGAACTCTTTCCGGTACTCTGTACATCTGCCAAAAATAATATTGGTGTTTCAAAATTACTTGAATTTATAATTAAAGCAGTTCCTTCTCCTATATCATCATCAATGGTGGACACTTCCAGTACAAAAATTGAATGCAACTCTTCAAAACCATTTTCCGGATATGTTTTTAAAACATCTTTTGAAGAACATTTAGGTGAAATGAGTTTTATTAAAGTTGCCAGTGGTGAAGTTACTGAAGCATTTGATTGCGAAAACTTAAATACAGGTTCCAAGGAACGTATTAGCCAGTTATTTGCAGTTGCTGGAAAGAAACGTGAAAAAATGGAGAAAGTAGTTGCAGGTGATATATTTGTAACAATAAAACTGAAAAATACAAATACTGGAAATACTTTAGCTGCTAAAGGAGTAAATAATCAAATCCAAAAAGTAGTATTTCCCGAACCTAAATTCAGAACTGCAGTTAAAGCTGTAAATACTGCTGATGATGAAAAACTGGCTAGTGTTTTACAAAGAATGAACGCTTCTGATCCAACACTAATCTTTGAGTATAGTAAGGAGCTTAAACAAATGTTGATTCATGGTCAGGGTGAACTGCATATAAATATTGCAAAATGGCATTTGGATAATGAATTTAAAATACCAACTGAATTTTTAGTACCTAAAATACCTTACAGAGAAACCATTACTTCAATATCGCAAGCTACTTACCAGCACAAAAAGCAATCTGGCGGAGCAGGTCAGTTCGGACAAGTAAGTATGATATTAGAGCCTTTTGAAGAAGGTAAACCAGACCCATCAATTTTTAAACTTAAACAAACCATATATCAATCGTCTGTTACAACCCTGCAAATATCAAAGGGAGATTCAGAACAGGGAGTAAACATCAGAGGCAAAGAAGAGATTAATTTATCTTGGGGCGGAAAGCTTGTTTACTATAATGCGATAGTCGGAGGCGTAATTGATGCCCGCTTTCTGCCGGCTATTTTAAAAGGAATTATGGAAAAAATTGAAGAAGGTCCCTTAACTGGTTCGTATGCAAGAGATATCAGAGTTACTGTTTTTGACGGAAAAATGCACCCAGTTGACAGTAATGAAATTAGTTTTAAACTGGCAGGACGAACAGCATTCTCCTATGCTTTTAAACATGCTAATCCAAAGCTTCTTGAACCAATTTACAAGATTGAAGTTTATCTCCCTGAAGAAAGAATGGGCGATATTATGACAGATTTACAAGGAAGGCGCGCTGTTATTCTCGGAATGGAAAGAGAAGGTGTTTATCAAAAAATTATTGCTAAAGTGCCACTTGCCGAAATGAATAAATACTCTACAGCATTAAGTTCATTATCTAATGGAAGGGCTACCTACAACATGAAATTTGAAGAATATGCACAGGTGCCACCTGATATTCAGGAAAAACTTCTTAAAGAATACGAAGAAAGTAAAAAAGACGAAGATTAATATTAATTCATGTTTTAATTTTGAGCTCATTGTAAAGTATTGCAATGAGCTCATTTTCTTTAATAGTTTATTAAAAGTCAGACAACCTCTTAACAATTAATTTCGTCAAAGGAGTCAAATAGCCAAATGAATGATGAAAACATCAACAAAGATGAATATTTACTGGTGCAGAAATGCATCAAGGGCAATCAATTGGCACAAAATGAACTTTTTAATAAATACTACAGACTGATGTTAGGAATTTGTCTCAGATATGCAAACGATCGTGAAGAAGCTAAAGAAATTCTTCAGGAAGGTTTCATTAAAGTATTTCGTAGTATCGAAAGCTTTAAATTTGAAGGCAATTTGATCAGCTGGATAAAAAGAATAATTATTAATACAGCTATTGACAAATATCGAAAATTAACAACTCAACCTGTTTCTGTTACTTTAGAACCAACCTCTTCTATTGATTACGATGAAAATATAATTGATAAGTTGAATGCTGACGATTTATTAGCATGTATTAATCAGTTACCTCTTGGATACAGAACAGTTTTTAATCTTTTTGTTATTGAAGGCTATTCCCACAAAGAAATCGGGGAAAAACTCAATATTTCTGAAGGAACATCAAAATCGCAACTTTTTAAGGCAAAACAGCTTTTACAGGAAATGATTTCTAAATTCAAATAATGAATCAGGATACTCAACATATTGACCCATTTTTCAAAAATATTCAAAGCAAATTTGAAAATTTTACTCCGGATACAATTCCGGGTGAGATTAATCAAATGTGGGAAAATGTAAATCATGCATTTCATGGAACAGCCACTACATCTACTTCGATTTTAAGTAAATTAGCTTCTTTTAAATCGGCAGGAATTGCCATCGTATCTTCTGTGGCTGTTATAACAACATCTATCATTATTATTAACAGTTTCAGTAATAAAAACAGTAATATTGTTGAACCCAATATTAATAAAACTGAAAATATTGCAAATTCTCAAAACGACAGTAAGCTAACAGAGATAATTGAAAATCCTGTCAATAACAATCTGGAGAATAATAATCAGAAATCAAATTCTTCCGATAATGTAGTTCAGTTAAATAATTCAAAAGCTGAAAAACCTGAGGATGTAAATCCATCCATTAATAATCCTCAAATCAATAACACTAAACTCAATCATCCTGCAGATCATTCAAAGGTGAAATTCTCAGACACGATAATTTGTACAGGTGAAAATGTTAGAATTAGTTATTATCCTGAACCCAGTAAATCTGAGCCTGAGGTGAACCTGATATTGCCTGAAAAACAAATTTCAAATTTCAATGGAACTGTTTCAGTAAAATTCAATGAACCAGGCTCCTTTCTGATCTGGATTATTTACAGCAAAGGTTCAGTCATTTACAAAGAGTATCAAAAAATACATGTTCAAATAAAACCTATTGCTTCATTTACATTTGATAATAGTAAAAACCCTGAAATTCAATTCAATAATAACTCAGTAAATGCAGTTCAGGCAAATTGGTATTTTGGAGATGGCAGTGAATCAGTATCTTTAAATCCTACTCATATTTACAAAAAATCAGGAGTTTACAATGTTCGTTTGTCAGTTGAAAACCGCTATGGATGTTCTCACGAAACATCAACAGATGTGTCAGTTGCCTTAAAAAAGAGTATCAATGAAATAGAAATACCTAATTATTTTAGTCCGGATGGAGATGGTAAAAACGATTTTTATTACATCCCTATGGAAAATGAAGATTTCTTTGAGTTGGAAATTACAGACAGATATGGCAACAGAGTGTTTAAATCGAGCAATAAGAATAAAAAGTGGGATGGAATAAGTGAATTTAGCGGAAAAGAATGCCCAGCAGGTCAATACTTTTACGTGTTGAACTACCGTATTTCAGGCTTGGAAACAATAACAAAATCAGGAGCAATTTTATTAATCAGGAAATAAAAATTTATTTATACATTTGCAAAATTAAAATTAATGATTATGAAAAACATCAGGAACATTAGAAATGGATTATTCGCAATTACATTGCTGATTTTTACTACGAATATGGCAATGGCACAATGCGATTTAACAGTTTCGCAAAAGATAGCCTGTAGGGGTACATCAATAGCATTCAGTATTCCAGGCTCAACAACATTCTCCAGTATTCTTTGGGAATTCGGAGATGGGAAAACCAGTGTTCAAAATGTAAATAATGTCTCATATATTTATGATACATTTGGTACATTTCAGGCTTGTGTTACACTTTACAACTCAGATATGACTATAAAGTGCGGTCCGAGTTGTGTAACAATTAATGTTTATGATAAACCAAATGCAGGATTGATTCTTCCACTTACAACAATAATGTGTTTTGAAACCAACAGGTTTTGTTTTACCGACCTGTCAAAACCAGGGAAGAACAATACTCCAATCAGTTCCTATTTATGGGACTTTGGTAATGGTGATACCTCTACTATAAAAGACCCATGCTATTCTTATCCTCAATCTGGTGTTTATTCCATTTTGCTTACAGTTACCGATACCAATAAATGCTGGGACACTGCTTCAAAAGTTACCAGTATTGTAGTATTGCCAAAGCTGAATCCTCGTTTTCAGACAACATTTAAAATTGGTTGCCCTGAAACACCAGTTAAATTTACAAACCAAACTGATACTAATGGAAAATGTATTACAGAATGGATTTGGGATTATGGTGATGGAACACGTGATACTTTTACTTCTTATGACCCAAATTCCTGGACACATATTTATAAAAAAGACGGAACCTTTAATCCAAAACTTATCGTGAAAACCTGCCATGGATGTGTTGATAGCTTAATTAAGTTTTCAGGAGCTAAAAATATTTTTTACTATTTTGATATTAAAAAGTCAGAAAGCGGACCCATTTGCTGGCAAGACAACAGTTTATGCTTTGCCCAAAAACCACGCCCAAATGCTTATTATTGGTTATGGAATTTTGATGATCCACCTTCTCAATTGTTAAATACCAATGATGAAGATTGGGAACCATGCCATCATTATACAGCACCAGGTGTTTATCACATTACTTTAAAAATTTGGGAACCAAACTGTATAAGAGATACTGTTTTCTGTACTTATATTCCACTAAAAGGACCTCAGGCTATTATTAATATGCCTAGCCCTCCATTTCCTCCAAACAATCAGCTTCAGGCAAAACCAATTCCTGCCATTGCATGGCATAGTGCCAGTACACGTTGCTGGAATCCTAATAATGACCCTATTAATTATGCTACCAGAGCACAGGTGCCAAAATATCAAACAGGAACAATCACTAAATATTGCAAGAGTTTACTCGACTCTGCTAATTTTGATACTACATACAAGCCATATCCATGTCCTTTGGGAAATACAATTGCAACAGGAATGACGTTCCCCTTACTATCACCACCTGTCAGTTCTACTCCTGTTTATGACAGTATTCAGGAAACAAACGGTGCATGGACACCAGGCCAACCATTGCCTCCGGGTATTTTAAATGGCAATGTTGTTTACCGTAAAACAGGTTCGGTTAATTATCAGACCATGCACGATACAGACTTATATATTCACAATTGTCATGGACCTAACTATGTAAGATTCACCAATAATTCATACAAATACCGAATGTATTATGCAATAGATAATCATCCTTTTAATTATTTCCCCTACCCGACAAAACAAGCTGAAATGAAGTTTGATGAATGTTACAATCCTTCATATCCATGGGCAAGCGACAGTATGTTGTATTTCTGGAGTTTTGCAGATGGCACAGCAAAACCGTGTACATCAACAGTTCAAAAGCCGGATATCAATTGTATGTATTCAACTGAAGTAGCCCCATGGCATTTATACAAGGAAGATGGTTGTTATTCAGTTACACTTACAGTTATTGACACTATTACAGCATGTACCAGTGAAGCTTCAGTAAACATTGTGATGGAACCTCCCTGGTCGGGCTGGGACACCACTAATTATGGTAAGATGGAAAGAGCATTAAATAAAATGTTACCTGAACGTATTGCAGATCCTACAAAACGCAGATACAATGGCATGTGGAAAGGAAGCGATCCTTATATGGATTTTAATAATCAGCTGATTTCACCAAGAACATTTTCAGATACCACAGTAAATCCTTTTGCAACTTATAGCATGAGAAGAGGTGTCAGATTAAATGGTGTGCCCTGCGTTGGAAATAACTATCCTCAAGTACCCAGTTTCCAGGAAACCCGGCCTACATGCGCCCGTCAGTTTTGGTGGATGGTATTTGATTCCAATTCAAGAGGTTTTGGCAGCTGCGATACACCTACTGTAAAATGTACCGATATTACTTACCTTGATTTCGACAATAATGGTATTAAAGAAAGTGTACAAAAACATCAGACCATCACTTGTCAATGGGTTGATATGATTACCTTTATGATGATGGGTAATCAATGGATTTACGGAAAAGGTGGCTGGAAAACCCTTGGCTTAATTATAAAAACAGGTGATTGCTTTGATACTTTCTGGTATCATAATTATAAGTATGTTGCTGACCTTAATTTTGGATTTAATATCAGCGACCCGAAGAAGTATAATTATGTCAGATTACCAGACAATAATCTTCAATATCAAACCGGAAAATATCCCAGAATGAATTATACTGCCCAGGAGCATTATAAAATATGTCCGAATTCTCAGGCTATTCTGACAATAGCTGATACAAATCAGGTAGGTATTACTCAATTCAAATTTTTTATAGATAAATTTTTCCCCGGACCTTCACCTCAATGGCCATCGGTTCACATGGAAGACAGTGCTCAGAAAACCATTGATACTGTTTGGAAATTTGACGGAAGTAAGTGGTATGTGCATAAAGTGTATAAAAGAGATACCATCTATTATATGTGCCATAAGGATTCATTTTTAATTGACCCATTTACAAATAAAAAAGTTTATACACAATGTTTTACCTATCCTGACTTTACCAAAGGAGGAATTTTTGTAAAAACTGAGTGGCAGAATATAACCGCACAAGGATATATTCCAATTGATACTTTCCCTCAGCTTACTTTAAGGGACTCTTTCTTTATGAAACAAGCCGGTGCACCTTTAAAGCAAAGAATTGAACCCGACTGGAGTTTAACTATCCCTGGAAAATATTATGTTACTGCAACCATCCGGAATGTTTACGGATGTGCTTCTGGTGGTTCTGCTCAGATTGTTGTTGGGCACTATGCTGATTATGAAGCCGATGACCGTATTATTTGTTATGAAGGCGGAGGCGATACAGTTACCTTTAAACACACTGTCAGATATTTCTGGATAAAAATATTCCCCTTTGATCCGGATTTGAACCCAAATGAATATTGGGTTGACCCTACAAACTCACTTGGTTTATTTGATCCTGCTTACGGTACACGCACTGGAGCTCCCACTCCACCTTCACATATCGAAAAAGTTGAATGGGATTTTGGTGATGGTACTGGCTGGCACAGAAATCCAAACCTGACAGATGAAATTAAATGGGTGTTTAATAAACCACAAGACTATACTATTAAGATGCGTACAACTGATAGTAACGGATGTGTTCAGGTATTGGAACGTAAAGCATACATTAAAGTTATTGGAATTGTTGCTAATTTCGATACTGCTGCTTCTCCTGAAGTATGTGCCCCGCAACCGGTTAAATTCCTTGATAAGTCAATTGGTCTTAATATATATAAGTATATCTACAACAGCCAGGGTCAGATTATTGATTCAACAAAAGTTGATAGTGTTGTTTATTGGAAATGGGACTTTTATGATGGGATTGCTGCTTCAAAATACAGCTATCTGAAAGATCCTGTTCATACTTATACTAAAAATGGAATTTTCAATGTGCGTTTACTCGTAAGAATGAGTAATGGATGTATGGATACAATTGAAAAGCCAAATTATATTAGTATTCTTGGACCGAAACCAAAATTCTGGTTATACAAAAACGGTGAAAAAGTATATTCTGACACCATTTGCGAAGGTGAATATGTTGTTGTTCTCGATAGTTCTAAGGATGTTACCGGATGGCAATTTGTGAAAGGCGATCAATCCAATTTCTCAGACACAGTGCGTCCATCGAACCATCAATGGGCAATTCAATATTTGAAAGCGGGTACTTACCGTCTATACCTGAATGGTACAGCAAAAGTATTTTTCCCGATTCCGGCTCCCGGCTACTGGGGAAGTTGTACTCAGAGATACGGAGACACTACTGTTCATCCTGATGATCCATACTTTACTGTTGTCGTCAATGGAATTCCAAAATCAGAGTTCAGTGGCGATACCTTAATTTGTGATGGTACGACAGCCCGTTTCAATGATAATTCTGCAACTGAGTATCCTGAATTAGTCTGGAATTTTGGCGATGGCACCGATTATTATAAATCTGTACCAAAAGCAACAGTAACTCACACTTATTCCACTATGACATCTTACGATACTACCTATACCATTGAACTGGATGGCAGAGGAGTTAAGTGCCCCGATAAAATCAAGAAGGCCACAATCCGTGTTATGAAAGCAGATGCAACAATTGATATTGTTGAAGATAAAATGCCGGTTTATACCTTTGCCAACAACTGTTTGGGTGGTAATAAATACAAATGGACAGTTACCGGAACCAGCGATGATGGCACCAAAACATATAATGAAGTATTGGAAACCGACAGTAAAGATAAATATGTTTTCAATTTCGGTAATTATATTGGTACTTATCAGGTATGTCTGTGGACATGGATTAAGGTCGGAAATTATGAATTGGGATGTCTTGACACTCAATGTATAACTGTTAAGAATTTCTTTGAAGTAGAACTCGATATTCCAAACGTATTTACACCTGGTAAAAAAGATGGAGTTAACGACAAATTCGTTATTACATCAAAGAGTGTTGAATACTGGGATTTGATTATCTACAATCGTTGGGGAGAAAAAATGTTCCAGACCGATGATCCTGAAAATCATTGGGACGGTACCAATATGAATACAGGTAAACCTGCACCTGCCTCAACCTATTATTACGTTTTGAATTATCAGTTGCGTGGTGAAAAGCGTAGTGACAAATCAGGTACGGTTACTTTAATCAGGTAATAATTCCCGTGCAGGGGAAATTATATAGAAGGGCTGCCAATATTTGGCAGCCCTTCGTTTTTTAAACCATTTTAGTTATTTTTGAACATTGGTTTGAACGTTGGATTTTTAACGGAAATTGAATTCACACAAAATTATATATCCATGGCAAAGAGTGCCATTTAGCAGATTAATTATTCCTTTTTTAGCAGGTATAATAATCGCTTTTCAAATTCCAGATTTATCGTTATTCTGGCTAATACTGCCCTTATTGTTGTTGATTGTTTGTATCCTTTTCGAAAGAGTTAGTATTGTTAAGCTGTTTAAATGGCGTCATTTACATGCTTTTACTATATCTTGTGTGATTTTAATTAGTGTGGTTTTTCTGCATCAAAGCTATATTATACACAATAAACCATATCATTTTTCAAAGCATATAAATTCAGATTCTTACCTTCTTGCACGCTTATCGGAGGTTCCTGAAGAAGGTGAAAAAAACCTTAAATGTGTATTGGATATTAAAGGTGTTATTAATGGTGATAGCCTGATTAAATACAAAGGTAAATTATTGGCTTATTTTCAAACGGGCGATAAAGCAAATCAGTTGTTTTACAATGATTTAATTATTATCAAAGCGAAAATTTCAGACATACCACCACGATTAAATCCTGCTCAGTTTGATTATCAAAAGTTTCTCAGTTATAAAAGAATATATCATCAGGTATTTTTAAAAGATACTAACTGGATAAAAAGCGAACATCAGGCTAAGTTTGCCCCGCTTACCGGAATTATGAAACTTAGAATGTCAATTATCTCTGAACTTAAAAAATCAATAAAAAACAAAGATGATATGGCTATTGCTGCTGCTTTGCTGGTTGGTTATAAAACTGAATTGAGTGATGAGGTTCGTCTGTCTTTTGTCAGTACTGGTGCTATGCATGTTCTGGCTGTAAGTGGCTTGCATGTAGGGATCATTTTTATGGTTTTTAGTTTACTGACTAAATTTCTTAAACGATTAAAATATGGTAAACTGATTTTTGTTTTGATAAATCTGTTTTTGCTCTGGACTTATGCAATTCTAACCGGATTTTCTCCTTCGGTACTGAGGGCTACAACGATGTTCAGTTTTGTACTTATTGGGTTAAATGTTGGCAGAATCCCTAATATTTACAGTTCACTTTATACATCATTATTCATTTTATTGCTTTTCAATCCTCTGATGATTAGTCAGGTTGGATTTCAATTGTCGTATGCTGCTGTTATCGGAATAGTTGCTCTTCAACCCCGTATTTATCAACTGATCAACATTAAAAAAATCTGGTTGCTTGATAAAATCTGGTCCTTAACGGCTGTTTCTTTGGCTGCACAGCTAATAACATTTCCGTTGGGTTTGTTTTATTTTACTCAGTTTCCGGTTTATTTTCTGATTTCTAATCTGGTTGTTATTCCGGCTGCTACTCTGATAATGTATGCAGGCTTTGCTTTCTTAATCACGATACCTATTGGTATTGATTTTATTATCAATGTTTTTTCATTTATACTAAACCTGCTGCTTCACATTTTGCATAAATCGGTTACAATTATTCAAAATTGGCCAAATGGTATTATTGATGAGGTTTATATCAGCCTGATAATGACTGTGTTTTTATACCTTTTTACAGCTATTCTGATAGTATTTCTGATTCAGCGTCAACGAAAGTACTTATTTTATCTCTCAATTGTTAGCTTTTTTATTGTCATAGGTTTTTTAAGCTGGAACATTAATAATAAACTTGAATCTAAAACAATAGTTTACAGTGTTAAGAATCAAAATCTGATCGGTTTTTATTCAGGTGGTAAAATTGTGTTCTGGGGCGACAGCATCATTTTAAATGACTTTGAAAATCTGAAATACAATACCTTCAGAGATGTCTGGAAATATGGTCAAAAAGCTGATAATATTATAAAGGTTGTTATTGGTGAGGATTTTTCAAATAAAGATTTAACAATTAATGACAATTACGCACTGTTTAATAATACTTCTTTTGTTATTTCTGAAAATATACTGGTCAAAAACTTTAAAGGTAAAAAGTTCAAGGCTGATTTTTTAATTATTAGCCCGAAAACTAAAACTTATGCAAGCCGATTACTGGAGTTTTATGAACCTGAAACAATTATTTTGAACGGATATTCCAAAAGTAAAAGAATTATTAAAACCAAAGAAACCATAGAATTGAACAAAATTGAACATTTTAATTTGACCGAAAGCGGTGCCCATCAGATTAATTTTAAATCAAAGGTTGATTTTCCTGCTACAATACAGGAAATATCGCACAGAATTCTGGAAATTTGCAGACTTAAATAATGACCTTTTATGTACAGAACACACACTTGCGGTGAACTCAGGAAAGAGCACATCGGACAAAATATTACTTTATGCGGCTGGATTCAGAAATCGCGCGACCTGGGCGGAATGACTTTTATTGATTTGCGTGACCGCTATGGTATTACCCAGCTTGTTTTTAACATGGAAATCAATTCACAACTCTGCGAAAATGCACGCCAGTTCGGAAGAGAAGATGTTGTTCAGGTATCAGGTACAGTTTCCGAAAGAAGTAATAAAAACCCAAAAATGGCAACCGGTGATATTGAAATTATTGCAGAATCACTGAATTTACTGAATAAATCGAAATTACCTCCTTTTACTATTGAAGACCACAGCGATGGGGGAGACGAGTTGCGCATGAAATACCGTTACCTTGATATTCGCAGAAATCCGGTAAAAAACAATTTGATTTTAAGGCATAAAATGGCTTTCGAAACAAGAAATTATCTCTCTGAACAGGGTTTTCTTGAAATTGAAACGCCCTACCTCATCAAATCAACACCTGAAGGTGCACGCGATTTTGTTGTGCCTTCGAGAATGAATCAGGGACAATTTTATGCTTTACCTCAATCGCCACAAACATTCAAGCAATTGCTGATGGTGGCAGGAATGGATAAGTATTTTCAGATTGTGCGTTGCTTCCGCGATGAAGACCTCCGTGCCGACCGACAGCCTGAATTTACTCAGATTGACTGTGAAATGGCTTTTGTTAAGCGTGATGATGTACTGAATACTTTTGAAGGACTGGCAAGGCAGCTTTTCAGAAAGGTTAAAGGAATTGAAATTCATGATTTCCCTCGGATGTCTTATGCCGATGCCATGAAACTCTATGGTTCCGACAAACCGGATATTCGTTTCGGGATGACTTTTGTGGAAATAACCGATTTGGTCAATGGACATGATTTTAAAGTGTTTGATGAAGCCGAAATTGTTGTTGGAATTAAGGCTGAGGGATGTGCCGGCTGGAGCCGCAAAGAACTCGATCAATTAACAGAATTTGTCAAAAAACCGCAAATTGGAGCAGGAGGATTGGTTTATCTAAAATTCAATGATGATGGAAGCCTGAAATCTTCGGTTGATAAGTTTTATTCAGAAGATGACCTGAAATTATGGGCCGAACAATTTAATGCCAAAGCTGGCGACCTTATGCTTATTCTGTCAGGCAACATTCACAAAACACGCACTGCACTGAACGAACTCAGGCTGGAAATGGGTAAAAGGCTCAAGCTAAGAAATCCTGATGTTTTTGCCCCACTTTGGGTTGTGGATTTTCCTTTACTGGAGTGGGATGAAGAAAGCCATCGTTTTTATGCCATGCACCATCCATTCACTTCTCCCAATCCTGAAGATTTATCTTTATTGGATACTGACCCTGCTGCTGTTCGTGCCAATGCTTACGACATGGTAATCAACGGGGTGGAAATAGGTGGAGGCTCTGTACGTATTCACGACAAAGATTTGCAAAACAAAATGTTCGCTATACTCGGATTTACAGAAGAAGAAGCACAAAACCAGTTTGGTTTTCTGATGAACGCTTTTGAATATGGTGCTCCTCCTCATGGCGGTATTGCCTTTGGATTTGACCGCTGGTGTGCTCTTTTTGGCGGCAGCGACTCAATACGTGATTTTATTGCCTTCCCTAAGAATAACTCGGGAAGGGATGTAATGATTGATTCACCAAGTGAGATTAAGAAGGAGCAGTTGGATGAGTTAGGATTGGAGATTAAAAAATAATCAAGGAATATTTTCGTTTTATTGAATATAATTAATTGTAAATCTGACGATTAAGAAGTATTATCTAATAACATTAACAGTCCCTGTTTTTGTTAAATGTTTTTCAAAAATGGTTTCAAATTTAATTATATAGTAATAAACTCCTGTTTCAACAGGTTTATCCTTAAAATAACCATTCCAAGGTGTGTTTTTATTTCCCTTAAAAATCTGTTCACCCCATTGATTAAATATTGTAATCTGATAATTTAAAATGCCAATTCCTTCAGGTTTAAACAAATCATTCAAACCATCATTATTTGGCGTGAATGAATTTGGAATGAAATGGAAAACCTCAAAACTAATATTATAGCAAGAAGAAGTATCCAGGCAATTCTCTTTTGATACAATCAATGCATAAGAACCATTTGTTTTTGCTTTGTAAACATTATCATTCTCACCTGCAATCAAAGCATTCTCGTTACAATTATACCAGTAATGTTCACATAATGAATCTTTTGCAGTAAAAGTAATTCCAATAAGT
>Ga0209835_1000397_pt1 | contig 29032 bp, 23 predicted proteins | sample LakKivwa52mmetaG_FD_184138 | JGI IMG/M metagenome (GOLD analysis project Ga0209835, IMG submission 184138) | Anoxic lake water microbial communities from Lake Kivu, Rwanda to study Microbial Dark Matter (Phase II) - Lake Kivu water 52m metaG... | ecosystem: Environmental > Aquatic > Freshwater >... | reverse complement strand
GGACGGAGTCTGGATTCCCGTTTTCACGGGAATGACACCAAAATAAGATATGCCAAGGCTTCAATTGTACCAGCCATACACCCCTTCCTTGTGTCCAGCTCCCCAACTTATGGGACATGTTAAGTTTAGCAAAGGGGGGCAAGGGGGGATTTTCAGGTGAAGTTGAGGAGAAGAAAGAGTCTTTCTCAAGGGGCTGTTCAGGTGATCATCCTGGGCGCAGGCGGAAGGGATTTTCACAATTTCAACACTTTCTTTAAAGATCGTCTGGAATATCGGGTGATCGCATTTACAGCCACTCAGATCCCCTTTATTGCGAATAGAACCTACCCTCCGGAATTGAGTGGAGCTCTCTATCCGGAAGGAATTCCGATCTACCCCGAGGAGGATCTTCCCCGGCTTCTTTCAGAGAAACCTGTCCAGCAGGTCGTCTTCTCTTATAGCGATATCTCCCATGAGGAATTGATGGATAAGGCCTCCCTCGTTTTATCCAGTGGGAAGAATTTTATCCTCCTCGGGCCTGAAGAGACCATGCTTAAAAGCAAGGTCCCTGTCATCTCCGTCTGTGCGGTTAGAACCGGATGCGGAAAATCGGTGATCTCCCGCAAGATCGCTTCTCTTTTGAAAAAGAGGGGAATCCGGGTTTCTGTGATCCGGCACCCCATGGCTTATTGCACATTTAAACCGGTCCTCAGGTTTTCCGATATGGGGGATGTGGATGAGGGGGCCTGCACGATTGAGGAAAAAGAGGAGTTTGAGCCTCTTGTTGAGATGGGAATTACCGTCTATGCCGGTATCGACTACCAGGAGGTTCTACGGGCTGCGGAGAAAGAGTCTCAGGTGATCATCTGGGATGGAGGAAATAACGACTTTCCATTTATCAGGCCCGATCTTGAGATTGTCCTTCTCGATGCGCTACGACCCGGACATGAGAAACTCTATTACCCCGGAGAGGTGAACCTAAGGAGGGCGGATCTTCTCATCATTACGAAAGTGAATGAAGGGAAAGAGGAGTCCTTGAGTCGGATCAGGGAGAATATCTTCCTGGCCAATCCTAAGGCAAAGGTGATGGAAGCCTCCTCTTTGATCGATGTGGATTATCCGGAATGGATTGAGGACAGAAGGGTACTGGTCATTGAAGATGGGCCCACCATTACCCATGGAGGCATGCCCGATGGGGCCGGGGCCTCGATTTCAAGAAGGCTGGCAAGGGAACTGGTCGATCCCAGGCCCTATGCAGTCGGTTCTCTTAAGGAGGTTTTTAAAAAATATCCTCATATCGGAAGGGTTCTTCCAGCAATGGGATATTCCGAAGACCAGGTCCGGGACCTTGAAGAGACAGTCAGAAAGTCGGTCTGCGATGCGGTGGTCATCGCTACCCCTACGGATTTGAGAAGGAAAATAGAGATTCACCAACCCGCCGTGAGGGTAAAATACGATTTTGACATTGCCCTGGAGCCTGTCATCGAGGACTTTTTAAGGGGCAAAACAATTCTGAAAAAATGACCCCAAAGGTTGACATTGAGCTTTGCTTATGATAATCACTTAAAATTAATGATGAAAATTAGCCCGTTAGAAGTCCCAGGAGGAGTTGAGTCCCTCGCCTGAATAATTTTTTAAAAAACAACTCCCATTGCTTCCAACAGGGTACACTCCAATTAAAGGAGAGTTTAAAAATGGCAAAAGAGATTCTCATCGTTGATTCAGACAAAATGGTTCAAGAGGAGTTTGAACGAATCTTTGAAGCGACCGATCACCATCTCTTTTTCGCGACCAACCAGGAGGAAGCTCTTCTTAGGGGAAAGTTCTTTAAGCCCGATCTCATCATCGGAGGAAAGGATCTGTGTCAGGCGGTCAGAGCTGACCAGGAATTGGAAAATGTTTCATTCATCATTCTTCTCGATATGTTTGAAGACCTTTCCGAGAAAGAACGAAAATTCGTACGGGCGGATGGGATGATCTCGAGGCCGCTCAATAAGGATGAGATTCTCAGTATGGTGAGCCATTTAGACCAAGGAGTTAAGGAAGAGGGCGGGGAGATGGCTGTTTCCGAAAATGATCTGGATTGGAAATCCTTCGCTGATCTCGGGAAGGCGGGGACAGAAAAAAAGGAGGAGTTTTCTCTGGATGAACCGGGGGAGACAGAAGAAGAGATCATCGAACTGGTGGATGTGGTGGAGGAACCTGAATCGAGAATGAGCATCGATGATTTTTCCCTCGAGCAAAAAGAAGAGTTGATTGGAGAGATCGCTCCGATTGAATCCTGGGAAAAGCCAGAAAGAGAAGGGGTAGGTTTAGAAAAAGAGTTTATCCTTGTTCCGGAGGAGAAAGAAGCGGAGATCGAAGAGACCTCCCTGAGGATAGAGAAAGAGGTTGTAGAGAAAAAAGCCTCTCCTGAAGATGAACTCTTTGAGAAGATCGAACTGGAAGAGATTCTTCAAAAGATGGAGAGACTTCAACCCTCCATTGAAAAGGAGTGGCCTGTCGAGAAGGCGGAAAAGATTCCCGAGAAGACTCCGGAAAAGATCTCACCCCCCCCTCAGGAGGCAGGAGATAGATACACGGGTCTTGATGAGTTCGAGGCCGCCCTCAGGGGTGAAGTGAATACCGAACTAGTGAAAGAAGCATTCCAGCCATTTTTCATCGAAGATACGAAGCAAGAAGCTCCGGGATTGGCAACCCCCGAAAAGGCCCCTGCGGAATTGGAGCTCCAGGAACTTACGGAGGAAGAATTCCCGGAGATATTTCTGGAGGAGCTTGCAGGAGAACTTGAAAAACTTAAAGAAGAGGAGTTAATGCCCGAAGAGACAACCGTGGAGGTAGAAGCGGAAACGACCGAAGAAGAAGAGATTTCAGAACTTTTTAGGGAAGAGATTCAGTTTCCGGAAAAGGCGTTAGAAGAGATCGTTCGTGTGGAGGAGCTACCTCCCGTAAAAGAGCTATCCCCAGAAGAAGAGATTTCAGAACTTTTTGGGGAAGAGATTCAGTTTCCGGAAAAGGCGTTAGAAGATGTGTTTCGTGTGGAGAAACACCCTCCTGTGGAAGAGATAGTCCCCATAGAAGAGTTAGCTCCAGTGGAGGAGCTAAAGGGGGCAGAGGTTGGAGCGCCTGCCTTAGAAATTCCGAAGATTTCTTTGGAAGAGATTCCTCCTCCTGTCCTGCGCATGGACCGAAAGATCGAAGAAGTGATCGCGAAAGGGGTGCAGGAGATGATGCAGGATTTTGTGACCAAAGTCATGCCTGAGATGGCCACGCAGATGATCACCCTTACCATGGAGCGAATCGAAACGATGGTCAAGGAAGTCGTCCCCGACCTTGCAGAGAAGGCGATTCAGGAAGAAATCCAGCGGCTTCAGAAGGGAGAAAAGGATTAAGAGATTTCTGAAAAAGTATAGAAATCCCTGATTACAGAGTGCGAAAGGTAATTTTTCAGAGCCCTCATTAAGGAGGCAGAAGGTTGCAACGATGGTTTCAAAAGTCTTGGATAAATCGTACGATCCCCACCGGGTGGAAGAAAAATGGTACCGTTTCTGGATGGACCGGAATTATTTCCGGGCAGATGAACGTTCAAATCATCAGGCCTATTCCATTGTCATCCCACCTCCCAATGTCACCGGTGTCCTTCATATCGGACACGCCCTGAACAATACCCTGCAAGATATTCTCATCAGGTTTAAAAGAATGGAAGGCCTCAATGCGCTCTGGATGCCGGGGACGGATCATGCAGGCATTGCCACCCAGAATGTGGTGGAACGGCAACTGATGGAGGAGGGTCTCGACCGACATGCTCTGGGAAGGGATATATTCATCGAACGTGTCTGGAAATGGAAGGAACAATCGGGCGGAACGATCATCAGCCAGTTGAAGAAATTGGGAGCTTCCTGCGACTGGTCCAGGGAACGCTTTACCATGGACGAGGGTCTCTCCGAAGCGGTCAGGGAGGTTTTTATCCGCCTCTATCAGGATGGGCTGATCTACCGCAGCCATTATATTATCAATTGGTGCCCCAGATGCCAGACCGCGCTCTCCGATCTCGAAGTCGAACACCATGAGATTTCAGGGAAGCTCTACCACCTCCGGTATTCCTTCAGAGAAGGGAACCGTTTCGTGGTCGTAGCGACCACACGGCCGGAGACGGTGTTGGGCGACACAGCTGTCGCCGTTCACCCGGAAGACGAACGCTACCAGCGGGATATTGGGAAAAGAGTCATCCTCCCTGTCCTCGGCAGAGAGATTCCACTCATCGGCGATCCCTATGTGGATATCGAGTTTGGGACCGGTTGTCTTAAGATCACTCCTGCCCACGATTTTAATGATTTTGAGATCGGACTGAAGCATGGGCTTGAGCAGGTCAAGGTGATCGATGAGGCAGGCAGGATGAATGAGCATGCCGGGCCTTATCAGGGGATGGATCGGTTTGAGTGCCGGGAGAGGATCGTCGGCGATTTTAGAAGGGAAGGGGTGCTGGTTAAGACAGAGGATTATCACCACAAGGTTGGCCACTGCTACCGTTGCAAGACGATCGTGGAGCCCAATCTCTCCCTTCAATGGTTTGTCCGTACCAAACCATTGGCTGAAACGGCCATAGAGGCGGTTCGGACAGGCCGCACACGGATTGTCCCTGAAGTCTGGGAAAAAACCTATTTCGAATGGATGGAAAATATAAAGGATTGGTGCATCTCCCGTCAGATCTGGTGGGGCCATCGTATTCCTGCCTGGTATTGTGAGGCATGCGGCGAGGTGATCGTGGCAAAAGAGGAACCCCGATCCTGCTCCAAATGTCGATCCGATCGGTTAAGGCAGGAGACCGATGTCCTGGACACGTGGTTCAGTTCCGCACTCTGGCCTTTCTCCACCATGGGATGGCCTAAACAGACAGCCGAGTTGAAGGTCTTTTATCCTACCTCTGTCCTGGTGACGGGTTTCGACATCCTCTTCTTCTGGGTGGCCAGGATGATGATGATGGGCATAAAATTTATGGGAGATGTCCCCTTCCGGGATGTTTACATCCACGGGCTGGTCAGGGATGAGAAGGGGGAGAAATATTCGAAGACCCGGGGAAATGTAGTGGACCCTCTCGATCTGATCGACCGTTTCGGAGCGGATGCCCTCCGTTTTACCCTGGCCGCCTTAACCATGCCTGGCAGCGATCTGAAGCTTTCGGAGTCACGGACCGAAGGCTACCGCCACTTCGCCAACAAGATATGGAATGCCTCTCGGTTTGCCCTGATGAACCTTGAAACCTTAAGCCCTGATGCGATGGCCCAAGCGCATTCGCCGGAGGAGTTGAGCCTTCCGGATCAATGGATCCGGAGGAGACTGAATCAGACGATACGGTCCGTTCGAAAAGCCTTGGATGAGTATAAATTCAATGAGGCCTGCCATCACCTTTACCAGTTTATCTGGCATGAATTCTGCGACTGGTATGTGGAGATGACCAAACTCTACCTTTACGGGGAGGGGGATCAGAAGAGGCAGGACCTCACCCGGCAGACGCTTTCAGAGACGCTCGATGCCATTCTCCGGTTGCTTCATCCCTTCATGCCCTTTATCACCGAGGAGATCTGGCAACAACTTCCCATGCGAAAAGGGAGTGAATCGATTATGATTGCTGAATTTCCAAAGCCCGATCAACGCTACGATGATCAGAAGGTGGAAGATGAGATGGCATGGATCATCGAGGTGGTCAATGGCCTTCGGAACATCCGCGGAGAGATGAACCTTCCTCCATCGGAACAGATTTCCGTTTATATCCGGACGAAAAGTGAAGAGGCGGAGAAGAGACTGGGAGAACAAGAACCCTTCATCCGGTTCCTCGCATCGGTGAATGACCTGAACATTGGGCAGAATATCGAAAAACCCCTTTACAGCGCGTATGCGGTCGTGAGGGATGTTGAGATCTTTGTCCCAATGGACCGGACACGCATGGAAGAGGAAGGCAAAAGGCTTCAAAAGGAGATCCTGAAGATTGAGAAGGAGAGTGGTTTCGTCATGAAGAAACTCTCCAATGAACAGTTCCTTTCAAAGGCTCCTCCGGAGATTGTTCAGGAAGTGAAAGAGAAGGCGCTGGAGTTTCGCTCCCAGCGTGAAAAACTGGAGGAGAGTTTGGATAAAATCAAAGAGATGCTGAAGTAGAAGCGGGTTTATCAGGACATCAGGTTATCAGGTAGTGGATATCGGGATATCAGGGCATCAGGTTTAAAATTTCATCTATCCTGTTTTCCTGATATTCTGGGCCCCTGGTATCCTGCTCCCTGGTCTCCTGGTAACCTGATTCCCTATCGAGGGGCTATAACTCAGGAGTCTCAACCCATGAAGATGGATATCGAAAAAGTGGCCAGATTGGCCCGCCTTGAATTATCCGAGGAGGAGAAGAAAATTTTTGGAAATCAGCTGGAGCAGATCCTTGCTTATATGGAACAACTGAACCGTCTTGATACCACAGGGGTGGAACCCACCTCCCATGCCATCCCCATGGTGAATGTCTTCATGGAGGATGAGGTGAAGCGCTCCGTTCCAAGGGAAGAGATTCTGGAAATTTCGCCAGATCAGGGAGATGGGCATTTTAAGGTGCCAAGGATTATCGAGTAAAGAAAGTGACTAAAGTTGCAAAGTGATTAAATTGCCTAAAATTAAAGAACATAAAGTTGTCATGCCGAACTTGGTTCGGCATCTCGTTTTAGCTTGGACCCCAGATCCTGAAATCGTTAGACCCTGAACTTGATTCAGGGCATGGTTCAGAATGACAGGTTCAGAAAATTTTTAATATTTTTGTTTAGATTTAGACCTTAACTTTAGCTCACTTTAGGCACTTTAGTCACTTTAGTTCACTATGGAGTGGTAATGAATCTTCACGAACTAACCATCCACCAATTGCATGACCTTTTGGTCAGGAAAGAGGTGACTTCACGGGAAGCAACAGAAGCTCTTTATCGCAGGATCGGAGAGGTGGATGGAAAAATCAAATCCTATCTCATGCTGAGCGAGGAGGAAGCCTTCCGCCAGGCGGATGAAGTGGACCGGAAGATCATCCGGGAAGAAAAGATAGGGGGGTTAGCGGGTATTCCAATCGGGCTTAAAGATATCCTCTGTACAAAGGGGATCCGGACGACCTGCGGCTCTAAGATCCTTGGGAATTATGTGCCTTTTTATGATGGAACAGTGATCAGCAAGCTGAAAGAGAATAAGGCTGTTTTTCTTGGAAAGCTGAACATGGATGAGTTTGCCATGGGCTCCTCCACGGAAAATTCTGGATTTCAGACCACACGGAATCCCTGGGACCTGCAGCGCATTCCGGGCGGGTCGAGCGGAGGTTCTGCTGCCGCCGTAGCGGCGGGTGAATGCATTGCAGCCCTCGGCACGGATACAGGAGGGTCCATCAGGCAACCCGCGTCCTGTTGCGGTGTGGTTGGTTTAAAACCCACTTATGGCAGGGTGTCGAGATATGGGCTTGTGGCTTTTGCCTCTTCACTCGATCAGATCGGCCCCATCACAAAGGATGTGGAGGATTGCGCCATCCTGCTTGACGGGATCAGCGGCTACGACCCCTTCGACTCCACCTCCGTCAATGTCGAGGTTCCCGATTATAGGCAATTCCTGGTCAATAATGTGAAAGGAGTTCGGATCGGAATTCCGGATGAGTATTTCATAGAGGGTATGGACCCGGATGTGGAGAGATCAGCCAAAGAGGCCATCGGTCTTTTAAAGAAGTTAGGGGCAGAGGTGAAGGCGATTTCGCTTCCCCATACCTCCTATGCTGTGGCCATCTATTACATCATCTGTACGGCAGAGGCCAGTTCCAACTTGGCCCGTTACGATGGGGTCAAGTATGGATTTCGATCGCACAGGTATGGAGACCTGATGGAGATGTATGGTCGGACCCGCGAAGAGGGTTTTGGCAGTGAGGTGAAGCGTAGGATTATTTTAGGGACCTATGTCCTGTCAGCGGGATATTACGACGCTTACTACCGAAAGGCTTCGCAGGTCAGGACCCTGATGAAGAACGATTTTGAAAAGGCCTTTGAAGAAGTGGATGTGATCGTGACTCCCACAGCGCCCACGCCCGCTTTCCGGATCGGAGAAAAGGCCGAAGATCCGCTTCAGATGTACCTCTCCGATATTTTAACGATTCCGGTCAATATTGCCGGAATTCCTGCCATCTCCATACCCTGCGGATTCAGCAGGGAGGGGCTACCGATCGGCCTCCAGATCATGGGAAAACATTTTGATGAAGGAATGCTCTTAAGGGCGGCCTACACATTTGAACAGAATACAGATTTTCATCTAAAGAAACCGTCGCTCATCTAAATCCCGAAATCCACAATCTCTCCGAGCCAGAGGGCTCTCTGAGCCGGAGGCCGTATTCCGAAATGAATTAATCAGTCATTTCCACCAGCCACTCAAGGTAGGAAGAAGAGCCTTCAATAATTGGAAGGGCGATGATTTCTGGAACGGTGTAGGAATGGAGGGACTTCACTTTTTTTTCTAACTTATCAAACTTCTTCCTCTGGGTCTTAATGAACAGGAGCCACTCCTTTTCATCCCATATCTTTCCCTCCCACCGGTAGATGGAGCGAATGGGAGGGATGAGATTGACACAGGAGGCCAGTTTCTCCTCCACAAGGGCATTTGAAATTTTTACCGCCTCTTCTTCAGAACCACAGGTGACCAGGACGATGATTGCTTCAGACATAATTTGTTGCCTAATTGCCCATGGCCGCGTGGACACCCACGAACCATGAAAATACTCCGGGTGTTTGGGTTTAGGTTTAAGGTTACGGTTACGAAGCCCCTGCCTACCGGCAGGCAGGCGTTTCGGTTAATGGTTAAAAGGTTACGTGCAAAAAATTAGGAGACGATAAACGTAGCCTTTAATGAACGATACGGGCATCCTTACCGTTACCGTTGAACTTAACCTATTTACTAACTAACGCTTCCTCAAAGGCCTTCAAAGCGATTTCAATATCCCTACCGCTTACATCCAGATGCGTGACCAGACGAATTTGTGTTTTTCCAAAGGGATGGATGAGGATTCCGTTATGTTTCATGGCTTCTGCAATCTGAGGGCCTGTTTTACCGGTCTCGGTTACATCGAATATGACAATATTGGTTTCCACATGCTTCGGATCAAGAGAAACTCCCTTCAGTTCCTTCAAACCCACTGCGAGACGTTTCGCATTCTGATGGTCTTCTTTTAGACGTTCAAGGTGGTGATCCAGCGCATAAAGCCCGGCCGCTGCAATGATCCCGACCTGACGCATTCCGCCTCCAAACATCTTTCTAAAGCGGTGGACCCGGTCAACAAACTTTTTCGACCCTGCGACCAGAGATCCAATAGGGGCTCCCAACCCTTTTGAGAGGCAAACCGATACGGAGTCCGCCCATTGACCGTATTCATGAGGATTGACTCCGGAGGCCACCGAAGCATTCCAGAGCCTGGCTCCATCAAGGTGGACCGAGAGACCCTTTGATGTTGACAACCTATAGATCTCTGTCATCTTATCCGCCGGATAAATGGAGCCTCCTCCCCGGTTATGAGTATTTTCAAGACAGATCAGCCGGGTGACAGGAAAGTGGTGGTCATCCGGCCGGATGGCCTCTTCAATCTGCGAAGCATCGAGAATGCCACGAATTCCCTTGAGACAGTGAAACTGGATACCCGATAAAACCGCTCCTCCTCCTCCCTCAAAATTATAGGGATGGGAGGTGGCTTCAATGACGACCTCATCTCCCGGTTGGGTATGGGATTTGATCGCAAGCTGGTTGGCCATGGTTCCGGAGGGGACGAAGAGAGCGGCTTCCTTTCCAAGCATCTGAGCTACCCTCTCCTGGAGTCGATTGACCGTGGGGTCTTCGCCGAAGACATCGTCTCCCACCTCTGCTTCTGACATCGCCTTTCTCATGGCAGGCGTAGGCCGTGTCACTGTATCGCTTCTAAGATCAATCCATTTCTTCATCTTTCGTCTCCCATCATTCACTGTTTCGTTAAGAAAATACAATGTTACCCCAGTGGTGTCAAGGCTTCCCCAAACTCAGAACTTCCTTAAATCTCTTGCTTTTGGTCGAATGATGAGATATTTTTACCTGACAGGGAGGTTGGGATTCGATTTATGTCAAAAGGGGCGATCCTATTATTCACCTTTATTTTTTTTATCTCAGGTTGTTCAACCAGAATGACGGTCCAGCCCACTTCTCCCCTGCCTCTGATAGAACCTCTCTACTACCCTGATGAATATTTTTCCGGCATTCCCCTGGAAGAAAAAAAGACAGAAGAAGAAAAGAAGACAGAAGAAATTGAGAAAGTAAAGTTAGAGGTAAAAGAGGAAAAGATAGAGACCCGAAAAGAAGATGTGAGTCATCTCGTCCCCCTCCCTCTCCCCGCAGGGATTCCAAAAGAATCGGTAAGCCTTCCTGACATCGCTGTTTCCAATATCTTTCTCAAACAGAAAAGGAAACTATTTGCCACTCTAACCAATATCGGCACAGCCCCATTCCCAATGGAAAGCGGAGGATTGAGTCTCTTTGTGGATGGCCAATTGGAGAAGCGGTATGCATTAAAAAGCCTTACAGATCATGGGTACCTCCAACCACAGGAGAGCCTTACCCTGCCCATTCCGTTTTCGCTTTTCAGCCGGAAGGAGGTGGAAGTTAGGGTGGATACCCCGGCGGAACTGCGGGAATTGGACATGGAGAATAACCTTCTCAAAAAGATACTGGAAGGATTTCCCATTGGCCCGGATATTGTGATCAGAGATTTCGATTTGACAGAGGATCTGGAACTCATTATTATCCTCTCCAATATCGGGGAGGCGGACCTCCGGAAGGGTGTGACCTTCAGGATTCGAATCTATTTGAACGACCGGAGGATTTCAGATTTTGAGCATTTTATTTCAGAGGAATTAAAAGCCCATTCAAAGAATCATTATATTCTTTCACCTCCGTATCGGGTCGGCATCAAGGGGATCTCAAGGGTGAAGGTCTCCCTTGCTTCCAAGCTCCGATCGGATGACATCCGAATGGAGAACAATGTCCTCGAAAGGAGATTCATTATTTTTCCTTTTCAGATCGGAGGGCAGGGGAAGGAACAATTTTCATTTTTTATCCCTTCTCCTCCGTTGAGGGGTGAGGAGTTATCAGAAAAGATCAAGATGGAGGTGAGGTGGGAAGGGCCCTCCACTCCGTTAAAATTTTCTTTTGGGGGACCGGGGGAGAGCAGGTCTCTATTGGATATTTCAGGGACAAGTCCGGTTAAAGTCGAATGGCCTATCCTCTCCGGTGACCCACAGCGGGAGAGCCACTGGAGAGTTTCCGTGACCAACCCTTTTGAGAATAGAGCGGAAGGACATCTCATCATACAACATCCCTAATCCGGCCGGGATGGAAGCTAATGTCCCTTAGGAATAAGATTGTGCCTAAGATAGTATGGGTCTAGGGAATTTAAATCCGAAGCACGAAATCCAAAATTCGAAACAATCTCAAATGACCCAATATCAAATGTTCAAAACGAAAAAAGTTTAATTCGAATTTTGAACATTCGAATTTGTTTCGGATTTCGATATTCGGATTTCGAATTTTTTCAACTAAAAAAGCCAATTTGGTTCCAACTATACCAGGTTGGATTTTTAAAGTTGAAAAATCCGAATGAGGAGCGGGAATGGAAGCAATCTATGTTCTCCTGGGAGTGGTCATCGCTCTGGCCGTCGTTTTTTTCTTCCTGATGGAGCAGAGGTTGAAGAAGATGGCAGAGGAGGTTAGGAAGGATCAGTCCTCACAGGCCGTTTGGGCGTTGATTCAACAGCAGATTGAGAAGTTGCGGGAGCAGATGAACGATGGCCTTTCCAGAAATATCTCCCAGCTTTCCCAGCAGCAGGATGCCATCAATGCGCAGCTGAGGGGGATTACCGACCAGGTCAACCGGCAGCTTCAGAACTCAAGCGGAGAGATCAATAAACGCCTGGACAATGCCGCCAGAGTGATTGGGGATGTCCAGAAGAATATCGGAGAGCTTTCGGAGGCCAGCAGGCGAATCTTTGAGGTCGGGAAAGACATCGCCACGCTTCAGGAGATCCTCCAGCCTCCGAAATTGAGGGGTGGGTTGGGGGAACAATTTTTGGGAGAACTGTTATCACAGATCCTTCCGCCCGAATTCTTTACCCTTCAATATTCGTTTTCCAGCGGGGAGAGGGTGGATGCGGTGGTGAGGCTGGGAGAAAGGCTTGTTCCCATCGATTCCAAGTTTCCGCTCGATAATTTTAAACGGCTCATCGAATGTAAAACCGAGGAAGAGAAGAAGGCTTCTCAGAAGGCCTTTTCGAGGGATGTGAAGAAACATATTGACGATATTGCCAGCAAATATATTTTGCCCCAGGAGGGGACTTACGATTTTGCTTTGCTCTATATCCCTGCCGAAAACATCTATTATGAGACCATCACAAAGGACGAGGCATTCGGAGAAGAGAAGGGGATTTTGAATTATGCCTTGAAAAAGAAAGTGATCCCGGTCTCGCCCAATTCTTTCTTTGCCTATCTCCAGGTGATTGTCCTCGGATTAAGGGGATTGAAAATCGAAAAGGATGCCCATCGAATATTGGATTCACTTTCGGGTTTAAATAAAGAATTGGAGGCCTTTCAGGGGGATTTCCAATTGGTCGGAAAACATATTACCAATGCGATGAATAAGTATGAGGAGGCGAGGAGACGTCTCGATAAATTCGGCTTCAAACTGGAACAGATCGAAAGCCAGCCTGCCCTGCCGCTGCCTGAAGGAGTGGCCGGATCTAAACATGAGAAGATAGAATGATTCCGACCAGAGAAGATTGCTTGAGATTGATGGTCCAATACGGGATGCTTGAACATATTATCGATCACAGCGTCGCAGTGGCAAGGGTGGCCGTTTTTCTTTCCGTCAGGTTGAACAGGAAGGGACAGGGGCTCGATCTTCCTCTGGTCGAAGCCGCGGCCATGCTTCATGACCTGACCAAGACAGAGTGTCTCAAAACGAAAGAAGACCATGCCCTGACGGGATCAAGGCTCTTGAAGGAGATGGGATACGAGAGGATAGGGAATGTCGTGGCGGAGCATATCCATTTATCGAAAGAGATGGATCCTTCGCGGATATCGGAAGAGGAAGTGGTCAATTATGCGGACAAACGGGTCCGACATGACCGGATCGTCTCTCTCGATGAAAGGTTTGAAGACCTGAAGGGGCGGTATGGTAAGAGCGAGAGGGCCGTTGAGCTGTTGGAAGGGCTGAAAAGAGCCACGTTTGAGATCGAAAGGAAAATCTTTTCTATCCTGGAGATCAATCCGAATCATCTCCAGGACCATTGGTTTGAAACGGGTAACGGGCGCAGGGATGAGGCTAACGGAGGAACATCCTTCCTTCAGGATTAGAGGGGAGAGAAGAGATTTTTAAAATAAAGAGATCTGAAAAACTACTACCAGCTCTCTTGATTACTCAGATTTCAAAAGATGATTCCACAGATTTATCTTTGCTTATCAATGCATTTCTAATCTGTGTAATAGGTTCCTAATCCATTTAATCAGAGATTTCTGGACTTTTTAAGAAATCTCAAATAAAAGACTTGACTTTTTAAATGGCGGTGGTTTATGATGGGATCATTTTGAAAGGTAAAAAATAAGATCAAAAAAGGGGAGGTGATTTAAATGACGAAGGCGGAATTGGTGGCTGCCATTGGGAAGGAAGCCAAGGTTTCAAAAGCGTCGGCTGAAAAAGCCCTCAATGCTTTTACAGCGACGGTGACAAAGGCTCTTAAAAAAGGGGATCGGTTGAGTCTTCCCGGATTCGGGACTTTTTCTGTGACGAAGAGGAAAGCGAGAATAGGGAGAAATCCTCAGACAGGAAAAGAGATTAAAATTCCTGCCGCAAAGGTGGCCAAGTTTAAAGCGGGAAGTGTTCTGAAAAGCGCGGTAAAGTAATCCTAAAAAAAATCTGATCTGTTCTTAATAAAAAAGGGGAGAAAAAACTCCCCTTTTTTATTAAGAAAAAGCCAAAAAACGGGGATATTCAAAGAGATATTTAAACAGGTTATGAACAATGGCCCATTGGCGGAGGCGCAAATCACCCCAATATATTGTGTTTATATCTTATAGGAACACAACAAATTAACTTATTGAAATAACAAGCGTATTTAGTTCATTTTTTGCCCCCTGGTTTTTTTCGCAATGAAATGGACGGGTTGGAAAGATAAAGCTAATTTTTTTCCACAGGATTTGCACATGTGCGGGGTATCGCCGTAGAAACCTTGATTTTATTGACTCTACGAGGGATATCCTCTTCTTAGCGTTGACCTTCAATTGATTGCGTCTTCTATCTTCTGTTAATGCAGTCTGGATCGATAAGAGATGGCTTCGTATATCGGAAATACAGGAGTATCAAGTCATCCCTATTGTCCGCTTTTGGAAGAGCCAGGAATAGGGACGGAACAAGGGCATGGCAAAGTTCAAAGTTGAGAGGCAATAAAGATTTCATGTAGAGGGTTGAAAGAGAGAGGGGTTTTTGTTATCGTCTGATGGAAACATTTTCGGGGATAGATGATGAAGCATGTGATTCTTGGCACGGCAGGACATATTGACCATGGAAAGACTTCCCTGGTCAAAGCCCTCACCGGTGTGGATACCGATCGATTGAAGGAGGAGAAGGAGAGAGGGATAACAATCGAGTTGGGATTTACTTTTCTGGACCTCCCCAGCGGAATCCGGCTGGGGATTGTCGATGTGCCGGGCCATGAAAGATTTGTCAAGCATATGGTAGCAGGGGCCTGGGGGATTGATCTGGTTGCACTCGTCATTGCGGCTGATGAAGGAGTGATGCCACAGACAAAGGAACATCTCGATATCTGCACTCTCTTGAAAGTAAAAAAAGGATTGATCATCCTTACGAAGATGGACCTGGTCGACCAGGAACTCTTAGAGATGGTGAAGGAAGAAGTGACGGAAGCTGTCAGGAATACCTTTTTAAAAGAGGCTCCCATTCTTACTGTTTCCTCCACCACGGGCGAGGGAATCCCCCGATTGATCTCGGTCCTTGACGATCTCTCGAAGGAGGTGGAGGAGAGATCCTCTGACGGTCTCTTCCGGTTGCCCATTGACCGGGTCTTCATCATGAAAGGATTTGGTTCGGTGGTGACGGGGACGGTCGTCTCCGGAGGAATTGCATTGGGAGAGACAGTCGAGGTTCTTCCCTCCGGCAGGGAAGGGAAGATCAGAAACATACAGGTCCATAATCAGTCCGTGGAGAAAGCCGAGGCCGGACAGCGGGCGGCCATCAATATTCAAGGGATTGATACTTCTGAGGTCAACAGGGGAGATGTCCTGGCCCGGCCCCGTACCCTTACCTCGACAAGAATCATCGATGCCTATCTGGAGTATTTACCAGGCGCTGCGAGACCGCTCAAAAACAGAACCATTCAGAGATTTCACATCGGCACGAATCTGGCTGCGGCCTCGATCTACCTCATGAATCGAGAGGAGCTGTTACCGGGCGAAGGCGGGTTTGTCCAGTTGAGATTGGATCGGCCCATTGTGGCTTTGCCTCAGGACCGGTTTGTGATTCGGGGCTCATCGGCCATTCAAACCTGTGGGGGAGGAGTTGTTCTGGACACCCATCCGGATAAACATAAACGATTTTCAGGGGAGGTTGTCTCCGATTTAACGCTCCTCAGAGACGGGAGCGGAGAGGAAGTCCTGCGTCAGCATATCCTCCACTCGGGCACAGGTGGAATGATTTTGGATGACCTTCTAAAGCGGGTGGCCATGGCCCCCAACGAGGCCCAGGTCATTCTCAGGAGGATGATTGGGAAGAGAGAACTCATTCTCATCGATCCGGAGAGGCTTAAGGTGATTGATTTTTCTCAATACCAGGGGCTGAAGGAGATCGTATTGTCTCAGTTAAAAGAATTCCATGTCCGGTTTCCGATGAAATCGGGATTGGCAAAGGAAGAGCTAAGGACGAAGCTCCCGCCGGCAGTGGATATGAAACTTTTTCAAATCCTGACCGGCGAACTCATCCAGTCAGGAAGAATCGTTTTAGAGAAAGATAAGTTAAGATTGCCTGAGCACCGGGTCTCCTCCTCCGACGAAAAGGGTCTGGTCAAAAAGGTGGAAGAGGCTATCCTGAAGGGGGAACTCCAGCCTCCTTCTCCAAAAGAACTTTCTGAGGCATGGTCTGAAGAGGAGAAGGGGATTCAGGCGATCTTTGAACACCTTGTTCACGAAGGCAGCCTGATCAAGATCAAAAGCGGAATCTATTTCCATCGCAAACCCTTCGAAGAGTTGAAAGAGAAGTTGCTCCATTATTTAAAGAAAAACAACGAGATCACCACACCTCAATTTAAGGAGATGACCGGAGCATCGAGGAAGTATGTCATCCCCTTGATTGAATACTTTGATCAGATCAAATTGACCCTGAGGTTGGGGGACAAGCGAGTTTTAAGAACCGCTAAAGAGAGTGAAAAACTAGTGGGTTAGGGCTACGGCTACGAAGCCCGTATCGTTTATAGAAGGTTACGTTGATCGTCTTTTGATTATTTTACCTAACCGTTACCGATAATCGAAACGGGCCTCGTCACCTTACCCGAAAGACGAGGAACGAGCATCGATACGAGCTTCGACAACGACAAACATCGATTTCAATTAAGTTTTTAGAAAGGGGCTTCCTATGAAGGTAAAGAAGAAGATTACGAAGAAAAAATTAAAGCAGCCGGATGAATTTATCAGTTTTACCGAAAGGTCCTATCTTTTTATCGGCGAACATATTAAGAAAATATCGATTGGCGCGATTCTCGTTCTGGTTCTTATCTTATCTTTCTTCCTGTTTCGGATGTGGGATCAGAAAAAGGAAGATGAGGCAAATCAAAAATTTATGTTAGCTCTTGAAGCCTATCAGATGGTCAGCTCTCCATATCGTGAAGGGTCGCCGGCCGATTATAAAAAGGCTCTGGAAGGATTTGAGGAGGTGATTAAGACCTATTCAAGGACATCTTCCGCAAAGTCCTCTCTCATCTATAAAGGGGGAATTCATCTCCGTCTGAGTGAATTCGATGAAGCGATCAATGCTTATGATGCCTTCCTAAGAAAAGCCGGGAAAGAAAGGTTGTATCAGCTTTTTGCCCTTGAGGGGTTAGGGTATGCTCACGAAGGGAAGAAGGATTATGAAAAGGCCGTGAAGGCGTATCAGGAAATCATTAAATTGGGCGAAAAATACCAATGGGCAGGTATTCACTTGAGTTTAGCGAGATGCTATGAGAAACTGGGAAAAAACGATGAAGCTCTTGAAAATTACAAAGCTTTTTTGAAAACCTCACCAAAATCCCTTTCGACTAACTCTGTTCTTAAAAAGGTATCCGTTTTAGAGAAATAGATAGACATGTTAAATATTTCACTAAGTAGTTGACAAAAAAATTTTTTTTGGTTAATTTGGGAAAACTATCACATGAAAGGAGGGGTCTATGGAGAAAGTGCTTCAGGGTAATCATGCCATAGCGAGAGGGGCATGGGAGGCAGGGGTTAAGGTTGCCTGTGCCTATCCAGGGACGCCAAGTAGTGAAATTATTTTTGTCGTCGGCACCCAATATAAGAATGACATTCAGGCTGAATGGTCGGTCAACGAAAAGGTATCTCTGGAGGTGGCAAGCGGAGCTTCCATTGCCGGAGCCAGAGCCATGGCCTCAATGAAACATGTTGGATTAAATGTCGCCTCAGATCCTTTGATGACCCTTTCCTATACAGGAGTCAAAGGAGGGCTGGTTGTCGTTGTGGCTGATGACCCCTATGCTCACAGCTCCCAGAATGAACAGGACAGCCGCCACTGGGCAAGGTTCGGAAAGATGCCCATGCTTGAGCCGTCTGACTCTCAGGAGTGTAAGGATTTTACGAAACTGGCTTTTGACTTGAGCGAACAGTATGATACCCCTGTTCTTTTGCGGACCGAGACCAGGGTCTCGCACTCCTTTTCCATCGTAAAATTGGAGGAACGGAGGGAGTCGGCAATCCCCCTCGGGTTAAACAAAAAGGATGCTCCTAAATTTACCATGGTCCCCATCTATGTCCGAGAGAGACGCCCCCTTGTTGAAGAGAGGATGAGGAAACTTGAAGCCTTTGCGGATGAGTTCAACTATAATGTCATGGAGATCAATGACCCGAAAATCGGGGTCATCACCAGCGGGGTTTGTTACAATTACACCAAGGAGATTTTCCCGGAATACTCCTATCTAAAACTCGGGATGATCTGGCCCCTTCCTAAGAAACTGATTTCAGACTTCTTCAAGAAGGTTAAGAAAGTCATCATTGTGGAAGAACTCGACCCCTTCTTCGAGACCGAAATCCGGGCAATGGGTTACAAAATCTTTCACGGCAAGGATGTTATACCAAGCATCTATGAACTCTCGCCGGAAATTGTCGAGAAATCCTTAAAAGGAAAGAAATATAAGGCCCCCAAGGAGAGGATCAAGGCTGAGGAGCTTCCCAAGAGGCCGCCCAATTTGTGTTCGGGTTGTTCTCACCGGCCGATGTTTTATGCCCTGAAGAAGCTGGATCTCTTTGTCTTCGGAGATATCGGCTGTTACACCCTTGCAGCAGCGCCTCCGCTCAATGCCGTTCATACAACCATCTGCATGGGCGCCGGAGTGGGCGAAGCGTTTGGCGCGGCAAAGGTCCTCGGCAAAGAAGGGTTGGGAAAAGCCTGCGCCGTGCTTGGCGACTCCACCTTCCTTCATGGAGGGGTGACCCCTCTGATGAATATAGCCTATAATAGAGGGAATTCAACGACCATCATTCTGGATAACCGGGCAACCGGCATGACAGGCCTTCAGGAACATCCGGGCACAGGCTTTACGATCACCGGCGAGCCCGCTCCCATGGTCGATTATGAAACCCTTTGCAGGGCTCTGGGCATTGAACATGTGCGGAAAGTCGACCCCTATCGTATCAAAGAGACGATGGAGATCATCAAGGAAGAGGTAGAGAGGGATGCGGCTTCGGTCATCATTACAGTGAATGGACCCTGCATTCTTCACCGGAGGGAGAAGAGGCAGTTCGAACATGCTTTCTACGCTATTGACATGGACAAATGCAGGGGATGCACGATGTGCCTTGAGATCGGATGCCCTGCGATTAGCTGGCAGGAAGTCTCCGGCGATCAGGCTGTTACAATAGACGGCCACAAGAGGAAAGGGGTTGTTCAAATTAACAGGCTACAGTGCCCGGGCTGCGGCGTCTGCCAACAGATCTGTAAATTCGAAGCAATTATTCCTGGAAAGGCATAGGAGGGGAAGATGGATGATAGAGTGACCAATATTCTGTTATCAGGGGTTGGAGGTCAGGGAACGATTTTAGCCAGTGATATACTCTGCTCCGTATTTCAAGAGGTAGGCTATGATGTGAAGAAGGCGGAAGTTCACGGAATGGCGCAGAGAGGCGGAGATGTGACCACCCATTTCCGTTTCGGCAAAAAGGTCTATTCCCCACTGATCAAATATGGGGACGTGGATTACCTTGTCTCCTTCGAGCTTCTGGAGGGACTGCGGTACATCAATTGGCTGAAAAAGAGCGGCAAGGTTCTCCTGAATAATCAAGAGACGTATCCTCCTGCCGTCACCCGGGGAACGATGAAGTATCCGGAGAATGTGGTTAAGTCGTTCAAAAGATTTTTTAACGGGAATGTTTATGCTATCGATGGGTTTGACATTGCGGTCCAATGTGGCGATTCAAGGGCCGTCAATATTGTCACCCTTGGCGCTTTCTCCAATTTCTTTGACATTAAGGAGGATGTCTGGGAAAGAAACCTCCTTGAACACCTCCCCAAAAAAGTTCATGACCTCAATTTGAAGGCCTTCCACGAAGGGAAGAAAGCTATTTAACCGGACCGGATGTTTGTCATTTAAGGGGCGAAGAGAATTCCTCTTCGCCCCTTTGTTTTTTGGGTGCACTCATTTATAATTTTAAAAGGACGGAGGTAAAAAAGCATGAGACGGACCCGATTCGTTTTCCTGGCGGTCATCACCCTATCGATTCTTCTCCTCGTCGCCCATCCTGGTCAATCCAGAGACCGTCTTCATCAATTCACACTGGAGAATGGCCTGAAGGTGATCCTTCAGGAGAACCGCACCTCTCCTGTGGTGGCTCTCCAGGTCTGGGTTAAGACGGGAAGCGCGGATGAAAAGGATGATGAGGCAGGGATGTGCCATTTCATCGAGCATATGATTTTCAAAGGAACAGAGAAGAGAAAGGTCGGAGAAATGGCAAAGGAGATCGAATCCCTTGGCGGCTCAATCAATGCCTATACCTCGTATGACCAAACCGTATATCATATTACAATTGCCAGCCGTTATGCAGACATTGCCCTCGATATCCTGTCCGATGCCATCCAGCACTCTGTTTTCGATCCGTCGGAGCTCGAAAAGGAGAGGGAGGTCATTCTCGAAGAGATTCGAATGGGAGAAGATGACCCTTCGAGAAAACTCTTCCGGCAGACCATGGCCACTGCTTTTCAGCTCCATCCCTACGGAAGGCCGATTATCGGGTATGAAAAGACAATCCGAGCAATCACAAGAGATCAGATGCTCGCTTTTTTCAAACGGTGGTATACGCCGGATCGCATCTTTTTCATCGCAGCCGGCGACTTTGACCTTCAGGAGATGGAAAGAAAGGCAAGGGCCTTATTTAAGGAATTTAAACGGCCCCCCGAACGGTTTCCTGAAAGGGTGAAGGAGATTGAGCAGAAAGAAATCCGGTCTAAACTCACCTTTGGGAATTTCAAGGAGACCTACTTTCAGATGGCGGTTCCCATCACTTCCGTCACGCATGAGGATACTCCGGGCCTTGATGTTTTAGAGCAGATTTTAGGAGGAGGGGAGACCTCCCGACTGGTGCAGAAGGTGAAGTTGGAGAAGGGGCTGGTTCACTCGATCTCCGCCTCAGCTTATACGCCGAAAGACCCGGGCCTCTTTATCATCGGAGCGACTCTCCAGGCAGAGAATCTGGAGAAGGCGGTGGAGGAGATTCTAAGGGAGATAAACCGGTTGATCCAGGAAGGCGTCACTGCTGAAGAGCTTTACCGTGTCAGGGTCAATGTTGAAAGCGGTCTCATCTATGACAGGCAGACCGTTCAGGGACAGGCAAGAAAGCTTGGATATTATGAAGCCAATACAGGAGATATCGAGTTCGAAAAGGAATACATAAAGAGAATCAGCCTCCTTCAAAGCGAGGACATAAGGAAAATAGGGGAAAAATATTTTAAACCCTCCCGATGGAGCATCAGTCTCCTGGCGCCGGCAGAAAAGGCCGATGGACTTAAGAAGGTTTCCTTGAGCGCCGTTGTTAAAAGGACAGGTTCACCGCCTGCGCTTAATGACAAGAAAAAGCCTTTGCTGGCCTCAAAGACAGTTCTGGAAAACGGGATCCGTCTCATCGTAAAAGAAAACCGGAATATTCCTCTTGTGTCTATCCAGGTCTCTTTTTTGGCCGGCGTTCGCTTTGAAGAGGAAGCCCAAAACGGAATCAACCAGTTTATGGCTGTGATGATCAATAAAGGCACGGAGAAACAGACCAGCCTCGAAATCGCAAAAAAGGTGGAGAGGATGGCAGGTTCCCTCGGCGGTTTTTCAGGCTATAACAGCTTTGGCCTGAGCTTTGCCTTCGTGAGTCAGCACTTCGATGAGGCGATGAACCTGCTCGGCGAGGTCATCAAACACCCCTCATTTGATGCGGATGAGATGGAGAAGAGAAGGCGGTCCATACTGGCTTCGATAAGGCAGCAGGAGGATGATCTGGACCGGATGGCATTCAAACTCTTCCGGAAGGTTCTTTATGAGAAGCATCCCTACCGGATGGATACGATTGGGACGCTCGATTCCGTCCAGAAGATCACACAGAAGGATTTAAAGGAGTATTACGGGCGCATCGCCGTTCCTGAGAACATGGTTTTAACCATTGTGGGAGATGTCGATTTAAACCAGGTGATTACTGCCGTTCAAAAGGAATTTGGAAAGATGCAGAAGAGCAATTTTAAACCTCCCGAAATTCCCAGAGAACCGCCCCCCCAGAAGACGAGAAAATCAGAGATTTTTAAGGAGAAGGAACAGGCCCATTTTGTCCTCGGATTCCCGGGCGCCACTGTTCAGAGCAGGGACCGGTATGCTCTCGATGTTCTGGATGCGGCCCTGTCCGGCATGGGAGGAAGGCTCTTCTATCAATTAAGGGATAAAGAAAGCCTGGCCTATTCTCTCGCTTTTATCAGCAACGTAAATCTGGATCCGGGGTATATCTGCGTCTATATGGGGACCCATCCGGATAAGATCGAAACCGCGATTGCCGGCGTCCTCAGGGAGCTGAAGAAGGTCAAAGACGAGGGGTTGACAGGCGATGAAGTGGAGAGGGCAAAGCGATACCTGATCGGCAACTTTGAGATTGGCCTTCAGACCAACGGCGCCCATGCAAGCCTGATGTCCATGGACGAATTGATGGGGCTGGGGTATGAGCATTTGCAGAGATATCCGAATGAGATTCAGAAGGTGACCCGAGAGGATGTCCACCGGGTGGCAAAGGAGTATTTCAATCTGGAAGCCTATGTCCTTGCCATCATCCGACCTCCGGAAGCAAAGAAACAATGAGAGGAAGGCTGAGGGTTAACCTTTTTTCGCTCAAAGACACCCTTGAGTGCGGGCAGTTCTTCCGTTTCACTAAAGCCCTGGATACCTATCTCATTCAGACTTCTGACCGGATCTTCCTGATTTGGCAAAAAGGGGAAGTCCTCTTCTATGAAGGGGTGGAGGAATCCTTCCTCATCCGGTTCTTAAGGCTGGATGAAGATATGGATGCCATTTTAAAGGAGATCGATTGCGACCCTTTCATTCATCAGGCGATTCAGAAGTATCCGGGAATGAGGCTGATCCGGCAGGACCCCTGGGAATGTCTGGTCTCATTTCTTTTCTCTTCTGCCAAAGCCATTCCACATATCCGCTGCCTTATTGAAGCCTTATGCAGATCATCCGGGAGAAAAATAGCCTGGGACTCACATATCGGTTATGGGTTTCCGGAACCCAACTGCATCCAGGGTTCTCAGCAGTTAGAAGAGGTGAGAGCGGGCTTCAGGACAGACTATCTAATCCAAACAAGCCAGTGTATTGATCGAGGCCAGCTTCTCGCATTAAGAGAATTGAGATACGAAGAGGCTAAGAAGAGGTTGATGGGTCTTGCCGGAGTCGGAAAGAAGATCGCTGATTGCGTCCTCCTCTATTCGCTCGACTTTCTCGAAGCCTTTCCTATCGACACATGGATTAAAAAAGGATTGCAGAAGACCTATTTTAGCGGAGAGAAGGTTGGAGAGAAGAAGATGGAGGAATTTGTTAAAAGCCACTTCGGCCCATACGCCGGCTACGCCCAACTCTATCTCTACCATTACTGGCGAAATCATCCTTTTTAACCTGAATCAGACGATTCCTTCATCCTCAATTTCCCTCCTGTTTTTGAGTCTTCGCGTAAGTGAGTCGGTAAAAACCTCAACAAGATATGGCCATAATCCTTATTATCCCCCTTTGGCAATCGAAGAAGTGAATGAATTTCTGACTCTCGAGGGACTGAGGATCATCTATGAGAGGAACCAGAAAGGAAAGAAGGCAGTAGGCAGTAAGAAGAAGAAATCAGGTTCTCTCTCTTCTTGGGGGATTAGGTTTTATAAAAGTTTAGCATTTTCAAAGGGGACTATTTTACACGATTTTACCCCTTTTTATCTGATTTGATACATCGCTTGTGGTCCCCATTTCACCCGACCAGTGGGCCAAAAGATAATTTTCACAAGTTTATTTTTCAGAAATAACAAAATAAGAAAAACACCTTGCATCTGTGTTGCGAATGTGATACATTCAAGTTATGAAAACCTCAGTCGTCCACGCACGGATTGAACCGCAAACCAAGCATAAAGCAGAAGGGGTCCTTCGGAAACTTGGCCTTACTCCAACGGAGGCTATCCGTATTTTCTATAGACAAATATCTCTTCGTGGTGGTCTGCCTTTCTCTGTTGCGATTCCTAACAAACTTACAGCCTCCACCCTTGAGAAGAGCCGCCGGGGCGAAGACATTCAGGAATTCGAGTCGTTAGAGGCAATGTTCAAGGATTGGGAGAAATGAAGAAGGTCTCCCAGACTAGGCAGTTTTCCAGGGATGTCAAACGCATGCGGAAACGAGGGAAGGACCTGCACAAGCTGCAGGAGGTTGTCAAGCTTCTCGCCGAGGGCATCCCGCTTCCATCAAACTACAGAGACCATCCGCTCACGGGACCGTGGCAGCCATCACGCGACTGCCACATTGAAGCCGACTGGATCTTGATTTATACAACCGATAAGGAATCGCTTCAGTTTGAGCGAACCGGCACGCACAGCGACCTCTTCAAAAAATGAGATCGTCCAACACTTATAAGGCCTCCCGTTATCAAGAGAAAAAGAGATGATGACAGGAAATAGAAACATCGTATTTCCTTTTTTATTATACCTTCTGAAGGTGAATTGCTCAACAAGGCAGAAAAGTTAACCGGCATTAAGGAAAAAACCTTTCTGGTCAAGTTTGGCCTTGAAGCGCTGATAGCAAGGGAAAGCAGTAAGTAACATAAGTGGGTCGCGGTAGTACCGCACGTACGGATCTGTGCGGGGGGTGCTGGGCAACCGGCGTTCCTACCGTGACCCACTTGCCCCATAAAAGTTGAAATAACATCAACTGGCTTTGGAGAACGCTTCGATCATGTTTTGGAAGAAGAAACGCATTGGGCTTGCGCTTGGGGGCGGAGGGGCCAGAGGGCTTGCCCATATCGGCGTGTTAAGGGTACTTGAGAGAGAAGGGATTCCTATTGACCTCATTGTGGGAACCAGTATGGGGGCGTTAGTGGGCGGGGCTTACGCCAGTGGCATCAGCCCGGATGAATTGCAAAAGAAGGTGGAGATGTATCTAAACAGCGCTGAATTTCGATCTTCGGCGATGAAGGCCTTTGAAAAGGCTCATGCAAAGGGAGAGTTAGGTCTGGCTCAGAAGGTTCAGGCCCACTTAAGAAGTTGGTTTTATCTGATCCATGCAATGTTTAAACCAGGAATACTTCCTCATGAGGACTTCCAAGCCACCATCAATTATTTTATTCCCGACATTCAGATTGAAGAAACCCGAATTCCCTTCCGGGCCGTGGCCACCGACCTGGCGAGCGGCGAACAGATCATTTTTTCTCACGGGCCTATGCGGCAGGCTGTGATGGCAAGTTGTGCTGTTCCAGGAGCCATCGCGCCGCTTAAAGAGGGAGAAAAGCTTCTATCCGATGGAGGTATCATCTGCCTCGTTCCCACTTCCGTGGCAAGACAGGAGGGAGCGGACATTGTGATTTCCGTGACGGTTGACCGATTTGGTAGCTCGGAAGAATTGCGAAACGTAGTGGATGTCTATTATCGGGTCAGTGAGATCATGGGAGAAAAGCTGAGACAAAACGAGTTGGCAGAAGCAGATGTTGTGATCCTCCCGGAAGTGGGGGATTCACATTGGTCGAATTTCTCCCAGGCCGTGAATTTGATTGATGAAGGTGAAAAGGCAGCGAGGGGAAAACTTGATGAAATTCGTCATGTTATGCCCGGCATAAGAAACTGGCTTCGATTTAAAAAAAGGCCCAAAACGCACAAAAAGTGACCGAAAAAACAACAAATCCAGGGGCCAGGTCTTGCCAGGCTGTTGCCCAAATCGATTTAATACTTCGACAAGGCTGTCCTCTCCGAGCCAGAGGCTCTTTGAGCCGGAGGCTGAGCAAACCGTTCACCCTTCGAGAGCCTCAGGGCGAACGGATTTTTCCGAATGCCCTGAGCGAAGTCGAAGGAAGGGCTCATCATGAGCGGGAAGGTTTCCTGATTTCAACATATCAACCCACTCGCCTTGAGCCTGTCGAAGGGTAAATGGTTGGTCTGGGCAAAGTCCTGAATAGACCTGCCTCCTTTGACTGGGAAGCGGCTATCTAATCAAAGGTTGCTTTTTATCTTTAAGTAAGGTATCCTTACAATAAGGAGGTAAGGAAAAATGCTTTCAAAAAGAACCTCGAAGAATCAGATTACTCTTCCCAAGGAAATCGTGAAGGCCTTCCAGGATACAGTGTATTTCGATGTTGCGATCGATGGAAACACCATTCGCCTTACACCGGTCAGGATCACCACGGCCGGATCACCACTTGAGAAGATACGAGAAAAAGTCGAGAAACTGGGACTAACGGATAAGGAGGTCAGTGGGGCTGTCCAGTGGGCAAGGGAACAAAAGAAGGGCTAAGGGTCGTTCTGGACACCAATGTGTTTGTGTCGGCCCTGCTGTTTCGAGGAGAGACCACGAAGCTTGCAAGATGGTGGCAAGAAGGGAAAATTGTTCCGGTTGTCACCGGAGAGACCTATGATGAGCTTGTCACTGTGTTAAAATACCCGAAATTTAGGCTATCTGCGGAAGAGATTAAGGCAGTGATGAGTGAGGAAATCCTTCCATATATTGATGTCATTGAAGTCACCTACCATGTTCAAGGAAAGAGTCCTGACCCCGAAGATGACAAGTTTCTTTCCTGTGCTATTTCAGGCAAAGCAATCTATCTGGTGACCGGGGATAAGGGGCTTCTTTCCCTTGGGCAATACCGTGGTCTTCGAATTACGGGAGTCAGAGAATTCATCGAGAAAATGGAAAAGAAATAATTGAACGATTCCTTCATCCTTCATTTCTTTTCTGCTTAAAAGAGGAGGGGGATGAGATCACGCCTTAACGATCTTCTTTTTCCACCGCTTCAAATTCTTTGTCGCATTTCGGGTGTCGATGGTTAGGGGTGCGTTCACAACGACCCATTCATAATCGACCTGGCTATGATCGGTGATCACGACGGCGGCATCGATTCGACGAAGCAATGGCTTTGTGAGGGGGGAGGATTTCAATTTAAAATGGTACTTCCTGAAAGAGGGAAGCACGGGGATATAGGGGTCGTGATAAAGAAGGCTTGCCCCTTTTTTCTGGAGGAGGTCCATAATGGCAAGGGCAGGGGATTCCCTGGCATCGTCCACATCCTTTTTGTAGGCCACTCCGAGGATCAGAATCTTTGCACCTTTTAAGCTCTTCCCTTTTCTATTGAGCGCATCCTGAATCTTGTTGACCACGTAGTAAGGAATATGGACATTGATCTCTCCTGCGAGCAAGATGAACCTTGTTGCAAAGTCATACTCCTGCGCCTTCCAGGAGAGATAGTAAGGATCGATCGGAATGCAGTGTCCTCCCATTCCCGGGCCAGGATAGAAGGGGGTGAAGCCGAAGGGTTTGGTGCTGGCCGCTTCAATCACCTCCCAGATGTCGATTCCCATCCGGTCTGTAAGCATCTTCAACTCGTTAACAAGAGCGATATTGACGCTGCGGTAGATATTTTCAAGAAGTTTGGTCAATTCCGCAACGCGTGGTGAGGAGACCGGAACAACCTCTTGAATGGCCTGGCGGTAAAGAGCTACGGTGATTTTTTTACAGGACGGGGTGACACCGGAAACCACCTTCGGGATACGGGAGGTGGTAAATCCCTTATTTCCCGGGTCTTCTCTCTCAGGAGAGTAGCCGAGGAAGAAGTCCTTTCCAACCTTCAAGCCCGTGGATTCCAGCTCTGGCAGAATCAATTCTTCCGTTGTGCCGGGATAAGTGGTGCTTTCGAGGACAATCAGTTGACCTTTTCTCAGACAGGAGCGGATGGAGCCGGTTGTCTTTTCAATATATTGGAGATCCGGTTCTTTCTTTTCCGTTAAAGGGGTAGGAACACAGATCAGAATGCAATCCGGTTCTGAAAGGCGGGAGAAATCGTCTGTCACATCGAATTGACCGTTCCTAACAAAGGTTGAAATGCCAGAGGATGGGATTGTTTTTATGTAGCTTCGTCCCTGTTTCAGAAAAGAGATTTTTTTTGAATCGACATCGAACCCCAAAACCTTGAAACCCACCTCGCAAAACCTCAGGACCAGAGGAAGGCCCACATAGCCCATGCCGATCACGCCAATTAGGACTTCCTTCTTTTGAATCTTTTTGATGATTTGTTCTTCAGCCATTCTGATCCTTCTCATATTTATCAGGGTTCGAGGGTTCAAGGATTTAATTATTCTCCTCATTCTTATTGCTTTAGAAGGTCACTCGAACCCTTAGCCCCTAGACCCCTTGAACCCTTATCGTTTATAAAAGGCTCTGATTCTCTCCACGACCCTCTCCTGTTGTTCTTCTGTCAATTCCGGGAAAATTGGCAGGGCCAGGGTTTCATCAGCTGCTTTTTCGGAGATCGGAAAATCTCCCCTGCGATGTTTTAAAAAGGAGAAGCATTCCTGCAGATGAAGGGGGAGGGGATAGTAAATGTCCGTTCCGACTCCCTGCTCCGTCAAAAACTTCCTTAGATCGTCCCTTTTCGAGACCCGGATCACGTACTGGTGAAAGATGTGACGATTTTCATACTGAATGACGGGAAGTTTAACTCCTTCCACCGTTGAAAGAATATCCTGAAACAATGCCTGATAACGTATTGCTTTTTTCTGCCGCTCCTCTGTCCATTTTTCAAGATATTTAAATTTCACAAGGAGGATAGCGGCCTGCATCGTATCAAGCCGGCTATTGATCCCGACCCATTTGTGATAATACTTTGGCTGACTTCCATGGACCCTCAAAAGCCGGACCTTCTCGGCCAGATTGGGGTTGTCGGTAACCACCATTCCTGCATCCCCAAAAGCGCCGAGGTTCTTGGTTGGGTAAAAAGAGAAGCAACCCAGGTCTCCGATCTGGCCTGCTCTCCGGGGGGCGCTGTCAGGACGGGGCTTATACTCCGAACCCAAAGCCTGAGCTGCGTCTTCGATCACGTATAAATTTTTATCCCTGGCAATCTGAAGGATTGGGTCCATGTCCGCGGATTGGCCGTAGAGGTGGACAGGGATGATGGCCTTTGTCTTTGGAGTGATCTTTTCCGCAATCCTGGAGGGATCGATATTATAACTCTCCTGATCGATGTCAACAAAGATGG